>ENA-UOOI01001294-UOOI01001294.1-fermentation-metagenome-genome-assembly--contig:-NODE-1294-length-26808-cov-19.500729_pt1 | contig 26808 bp, 22 predicted proteins | sample MGYA00245779_ERZ724027 | MGnify/ENA primary metagenome ERZ724027 (study PRJEB28704, sample SAMN03018318) | fermentation metagenome | biome: anthropogenic terrestrial biome; feature: soil...
TGCCCATGGTACTGCAGGGGAGGCCCTGTGGGAGAGCAGGTCGCTGCCGGTTTTGGTTGTTCCGTGGTAGCTCAATGGTGGAGCATTCGGCTGTTAACCGAAGGGTTGGAGGTTCAAGTCCTCTCCACGGAGCCATTTTTATTTTTTGAGTTGTATTTTTAAAGATATAGAGATATAGTTACTTTTTAACTATATCTCTTCCATTACTTGTAAGTATTATAGTTCCATCAATATCAGTTCTATAAATACGTATATTTCTCTTCTTTAGTTTTCTTAGGGTCTCTTTGTGAGGGTGTCCATATTTATTGTTTTCGCCACAGCTTATAATGGCTATTTCAGGAGATATTTTATCTAAAAATTCATCTGATGTAGAGTTAGAACTACCATGATGACCAACCTTTAGTACATTTGAGGATATATCATAGTTTTTATCTAGAATTTCTTTTTCACTTAACTTTTCTGCATCCCCTGTAAAAAGAAATTTGGTATTTCCATAAGATATTTTCAAAACTATAGAATAATTATTGGTATCTTCATAGTTATTGTTGTTTGGAGCTATTATTTCTGCTTTAGTATTTTCACCTAAATCTAAATGCATACCTGCTGTTGGAACATTTATTTTCATGTTTTTAGATTTTAATTCAGTTATCATATTTTCAAAGGTTCTGGTAGTAACTGTTTTTTTGGGAGCGTAAAATTTTCCTATAGGATATGTATCTATTATAGTACTCATGCCACCTATGTGATCTTCATCAGGATGGGTGGCAATTACATAATCCAATTTTTTAATATTTATACTATTTAAATAGGATAAAAGCTTATTAGTATTTTTAGTTGGCCCTGCATCTATCAGTAAATTTTTATTATTTATTTGAATAAGTTCACTATCTCCCTGGCCAATATCTATATAATGTACTACAAATTCTGAAGAATTTGTAGATGAGTTACTTGTTTGGCTACTTTTTAAATCCACACAGCCGGATATTAAAAAAGTTATTGATATTAATAGAACTATTATATTAAAATATTTTTTTATATAATTCATAGAATTCAACCACCCTGTTGTGATAATTAGTTTGTGTTATTAGTAACTGGTATATGTTTAAGTATTTCTTGTTTTACAGTATTTGATATGTTAGACAACTCTTCCTTGGAGAGTTTTTCTGTATATATAGGTTTACATATAGTTACTTTTACTTTTGCTGATTTTATCATACTATATTTATTGCCTTCTCTTAATTTGTAACTGCCATCTATAGCTATGGGAACTATAGGAACCTGTGCTTTTAAGGCTAATTTTAAACTTCCTTTCTTAAATTCACCTATTTTAGGACCTTTACTTCTGGTGCCTTCTGGAAATATTACCATACTGTGTCCGCTTTTTAATATTTCAGCTGCCTCATTTATGGATTTCATAGATTCTCTTATACTTTTTCTATCTATAAAAACACATTTTATTTGTTTCATCCAGTAAGCAATCAGTTTAAATTTCAATATTTCCTTTTTGGCTATAAAGCCTACTGTTCTATCTACGGAATGAACTATTATGGGTATGTCTAGAAAACCTTGGTGATTTGATACAAATAGGCAAGTAGAACTAGGAATGTTTTCTTTTCCTTTTAAGGCTATTTCGGCATTTATAAGTTTCAGTATAAAATCAGCCCATTTTATTAAAGCTATATTTATGTAGTCTTCAGCTTCTTCTTCATTTTGGGTTTTCCTAATTTTATTCAACTTAAATTTCTTCATTAACGAGTATATCATATACAAGAAGAAAATAAAGTAAAATAAAATGGTTCTTAACATAAATAAAAACTCCCTTTCTGTAATATTATATTTTTATTTCATATATTGCCTTATTAATTATATCATAGGAATAATTATATTCATGTACATTTGTAAAAATAAAATTGCAATTCGATAGAGCCAATATATAATATAAAAAATCCTTTTTTGTATATAATTAAAGGAAATGAATACGTTTTATTCAAATGTATGCTGATGGGATAAAATTTATTTGCTAAAATATAATAAAAGTGCTACAATATAAGCATAATTATTCTTATCTATAGTTATTAGAGTCCTTTATATCTAATAACTATTTGAATTTTAAGTATAAATATAATATTCTTACATATAAGGGTAAAGATATATGTGAATTTACCTTGTTAAAATAATTCAAAAATTGATTTTATGTTATAGATCCAATATTCAAAATAAGGAGATGATTTATATGAAAAAATGTTCTTATGATTATAAATTGAACAATGTAGATGATCCTAATTTTTATAAAGAAATGTTTCCCTATGAAGAAGTGCCAAAGATAGTTTTTAATAATATACAATTACCTATGGATCTTCCAGATAATATATATATTACAGATACTACATTTAGGGATGGACAACAATCCATGCCTCCGTATACTTCTAGAGAGATAGTTAGGATTTTTGATTATCTTCATGAGTTAGATAATAATTCAGGAATAATAAAACAAACGGAATTTTTTCTATATACAAAGAAAGATAGAAAAGCTGCAGAAGTATGTATGGAAAGAGGATATGAATTTCCGGAAGTAACTTCCTGGATAAGAGCAAATAAAGAAGATTTAAAGTTGGTAAAGGATATGGGAATTAAAGAAACAGGAATGCTTATGTCTTGTTCTGATTATCATATATTTAAAAAACTTAAGATGACAAGAAAAGAAACTATGGATATGTATTTAGATTTGGTAAGGGAAGCATTGAATAGTGGAATTCGTCCTAGGTGTCATCTGGAAGATATAACGAGGGCGGATTTTTATGGATTTGTAATACCTTTTGTAAATGAACTTATGAAAATGTCAAAGGAGGCCAATATACCTATAAAGATAAGGGCCTGTGATACTTTGGGATTAGGGGTACCTTATAATGGAGTGGAAATTCCAAGAAGCGTACAGGGAATTATACATGGACTTAGAAATATTTGTGAAGTTCCTTCAGAATGGATAGAGTGGCATGGACATAATGATTTTTATGGAGTAGTAACTAATTCTTCAACTGCATGGCTATATGGGGCATCCTCTATAAATACTTCCTTTCTAGGAATAGGAGAGAGAACAGGCAACTGTCCTTTAGAGGCTATGATATTTGAATATGCACAAATAAAAGGAAATACAAAAAATATGAAACTTAATGTTATAACAGAATTAACAGAATATTTTAGGAAGGAGATCAATTATTCTGTGCCTGTAAGAACTCCTTTTGTAGGCACTGATTTTAATGTAACAAGAGCGGGAATACATGCAGATGGTATATTGAAAGATGAAGAAATCTATAATATATTTGATACAGATAAAATTTTAGGGAGACCTGTAGTAGTTGCAGTAAGTCAGTATTCTGGTCGTGCAGGAATAGCAGCTTGGGTGAATACTTATTATAGACTAAAGGATAATGATAAGGTGAATAAAAATGATCCAAGAATTGATCAAATAAAAATGTGGGTAGATGAACAATATAGATCAGGAAGGACTAGCGTAATAGGCAATAATGAGTTAGAATTATTAGTGAGCAAAGTAATGCCAGAAGTTGTTGAAAAAACAGAAGAAAGAGCTAGCTAGTAGTTGGTTCTTAATTTACAAAAATGGAGGATAGTAATGGGATTAAATGCATCACAGAAAATCATAAAAAATCATTTAGTTAAAGGTGAGATGATACCTGGAAAAGAAATAGCTATAAAGATAGATCAAACTCTCACGCAGGATTCTACAGGAACTATGGCTTACCTTCAATTTGAGGCATTGGGAATAGATAGGGTTAAAACAAAACGTTCCGTAGCCTATATTGATCATAATATACTACAATCTGGCCCGGAAAATGCAGATGATCATCTTTATATTCAAACTGTGGCAAAAAAACATGGTATATATTTTTCAAGACCGGGAAATGGAATATGCCATCAGGTAAATTTGGAGAGATTTGGAGTGCCAGGAGATACTCTTTTAGGTTCAGATAGTCACACTCCCACTGGTGGAGGAATAGGAATGCTTGCTATTGGTGCAGGTGGATTAGATGTAGCTGTAGCCATGGGAGGAGGAGAATATTATGTAAATATGCCCTCTATTGTAAAGGTAAACTTAACTGGAAAATTGAGCCCTTGGGTTACGGCCAAGGACATAATTTTGGAAATGCTGAGAAGACTCACAGTTAAAGGCGGGGTAGGAAAGATTTTCGAATATACTGGAGAGGGTGTCAAAACACTATCTGTACCGGAGAGAGCCACTATAACCAATATGGGTGCAGAGCTTGGCGCCACAACTTCTATATTTCCTAGTGATAATGTAGTACTGGAATTTTTAAAAGCACAGGGAAGAGAAAAGGACTTCTATTCCATAGAACCGGATGAAGATGCAGTATATGATGAAGAAATGGAGATAAATTTATCTCTTCTTGAGCCTATGGTAGCATGTCCACATAGTCCTGATGATGTAGTGCCTGTATCTTCACTAAAAAGTATAAAAGTGAATCAGGTTTGTATAGGAAGCTGTACCAATTCTTCTTATGTGGATATGATGAAAGTTGCAAACATATTAAAAGAAAATACTGTAAGTGAAAATGTATCTTTAGTAATATCTCCAGGTTCTAAGCAGGTGCTTACCATGCTGGCTGAAAACGGCGCATTAGCTTCAATGGTGGCAGCAGGTGCTAGAATACTTGAAAGTGCCTGTGGACCTTGTATAGGAATGGGTCAATCACCATCCACTGATGCTGTGTCACTTAGAACTTTTAATAGAAATTTTGAAGGAAGATCTGGAACCAAATCTGCTAAAATATATTTAGTTAGCCCGGAAATTGCAGCAGCTTCTGCATTAACAGGGTATATTACGGATCCAAGAACTTTAGGAGAGCAATTTGATATAGAAATGCCTTCTAAATTTTTAGTAGAAGATAACATGATAGTTGATCCTTCAAATGATGGAAGAGAAATTCAGGTAGTAAGGGGACCTAATATAAAGCCTTTTCCAAAGGCAAAAGCTTTGGGAGATGTTGTAGAAGGTAAGATCCTTACAAAAGTAGGGGATAATATAACTACGGATCATATAATGCCTTCTAATGCCAAGCTTTTACCGTATAGATCCAATATACCTTATCTGGCTGAATATTGTCTGACTCCCTGTGATGAAGATTTTCCTAAGAAAGCAAAGGAAAACCAAGGTGGTTTTATAGTAGGAGGAAGTAATTATGGTCAGGGTTCCAGTAGGGAACATGCTGCTTTAGCACCACTTTATTTAGGTGTAAAGGCAGTGTTTGCAAAATCTTTTGCCAGAATACATAAGGCTAATCTCATAAATAATGGAATAATTACTTTAGTATTTGAAAATTTAGATGACTATGACAAAATAAATGTTATGGATGAATTGGAAATTAAAGATGCGTTAATACAGATTAACAACAATATTGTTATAGTAACCAACAAAACTAAGGGAGAGGAATACAGAATGATATTTGACGTTACAGATAGACAGAGGAATATGATAAGGTACGGAGGATTATTAAATCTAGTGAAAAAAACAAATAATTAAGTTGAAAATCCCTGGACTACTTATACGGATCCAGGGATTTTTTAAATTAACTAAAGGGTATTAATAATATATGAATTAAGCTTTGTCAAGAGCTTGTTCTAAATCTTCTATAAGATCTTCAACACCTTCAACTCCAATGGAAAGTCTCACAAGATCCGGAGTAACTCCTGCTGATTTTTGCTGTTCTTCGTTCAGTTCTGCGTGAGTAGTGCTTGCCGGATGAATTACCAGAGATTTAGCATCTGCTACATTGGCAAGCAGTGAAAAAAGATTTAGGCTATTTATAAATTTCTTTCCTGCTTCAAGGCCTCCCTTTATTCCAAAGGTGAATATGGAACCTGCTCCCTTTGGAAGGTACTTCTTAGCAAGTTCTCTGTAAGGACTACTTTCTAGTTCAGGATAGTTAACCCAGGAGACTTTTGGGTGGTTATTTAAAAATTCTACTATTTTTCTTGTGTTTGATACATGTCTTTCAACTCTTAAAGATAGGGATTCAAGACCCAACAGAAAATAAAAAGCATGTTGAGGGCTTATTGTAGCACCTGTATTTCTTAAAAGCTGAACTCTTGCTTTTGTGGCAAAAGCTGTAGCACCTAGGTCTGAATATACCAATCCACCATAACTTTCATCAGGTGTAGTGAAATCAGGGAATTTACCACTTACGACCCAGTCAAATTTACCCCCATCAATTATAACTCCACCTATCGCAGCCCCGTGACCTCCAATGAATTTGGTTGCAGAGTGAATAACTACATCTGCACCGTGTTCTATTGGTCTTATAAGATAAGGTGTTCCAAAGGTATTGTCTATAATAAAAGGTATCTTATTTTCATGTGCAATATTTGCTACAGCCTTTATATCTAAAACGTTGATCCTTGGATTGCCTATTGTCTCCCCATAAACTGCTCTAGTCTTGGAAGTAATAGCCTTTCGAATATTTTCAGGCTCATCTGGATCTACAAATATTACATTGATTCCAAGTTTTTTTAGGGTCACTTTAAATAATTCATAAGTTCCACCATATAATGTGCTCACTGATACTATTTCATCTCCTGAATTTGCCACATTAAGTATGGAGTATAAAATTGCGGCCATTCCTGATGATGTAGCAAGGGCTGCAGAGCCTCCTTCAAGGGCTGCTATTCTTTGTTCAAATACATCTTCAGTAGGATTCATTATTCTGCCATATACATTTCCAGGTTTTTTTAGTTGGAAAAAATCTGCAGCTTCATCTGCATCTTTAAAAACGAAAGATGTGGTCTGGTATATTGGAACTGCCCTTGCACCGGTGGTTGGATCTGGTATCTGTCCTGCATGTACTTGTAATGTTTCAAATGATAATTTCTTTTCACTCATTATATATTCCTCCTTGATATTTTTACATGGGGTATTTTTATTTATGATTTTTAATATCCTGCACGAAACCTCTTGTTTGTAATATAAAGAAAAATAAAAAATCTTCTTGTAAATGAGATACAAGAAGATTTTCTTCATGCTTCTCATCTTCCAGGTATTAACCTGCTGGAATTAGCACCGTTGAATAATAATCTTACTATTCAGGTTGCCGGGCATCATAGGGCCAGTCCCTCCGCCTCTCTGGATAAGAAGTTCCGTATTCGATTGAAAAAATAGTAACAGATATATATAATACTTGTCAATAGAAAAATAAAAAATAATTATTTTTTATTTTTGTAATGGTAGAATATTGTAAAAGTGTTGACAATCAATATTAAAATATTTATTATGAAAAATAAGAATAACAAATGTGATTAGAATGTATATAAATAAAAAATTAATGATATTATATGTATAAATATAAAGTTATAGTTTAATCAGGTATAGATTACTTGGGAAAAGAGGATACAGAATGAATTTTGAAAATTTAGCAGCTAAATTCAATGATAGATTTATTTTTTTTGATGGAGCTATGGGCACTATGCTTCAAAAAGCGGGACTTAAATTAGGGGAATTGCCAGAGGTACTTAACATTACAAATGCTGACATAATAAGGGATATACATAGGAAATATCTAGATGCAGGAGCGGATATCATAACAACAAATACTTTTGGAGCTAATGAATTAAAATATAATTCGTTTGATTACAATATAGAAGATGTGATTTCAGCTGGAGTAAGACTTGCAAAAAAGGAAGCAGGAAATAAATTGGTGGCTCTTGACATAGGGCCTATTGGAAAGATTATGGAACCTACAGGAATTTTAACCTTTGAAAGTGCATATAAATTATTCAAGAATCAAGTTGTTATAGGAGAAGAATATGGGGCGGATTTGATTTTGATAGAAACTATGACTGATTTGTATGAAGCAAAAGCGGCTGTCCTTGCAGCAAAGGAAAACAGTACTCTTCCCGTATTTTGTACAATGACTTTTCAGGAGGATGGAAGGACTCTCATGGGGACAGATGCTAAAACCATGGTATTTGTGATGGAGGCATTGGGGGTAGATGTGCTTGGCGTTAATTGTTCTTTAGGACCTAAAGAACTGCAGGGAATTGTAGAGGAAATTTTAAAATATTCTTCCATACCTGTTATGATACAACCTAATGCAGGACTTCCAAGATATGATGGAGAAAATACAATTTACGATATATCCCCTGAAGATTTTGCGGAGAATGCATTAACTATGGCTCAAAAAGGGGTTAGAGTTTTAGGTGGATGTTGTGGAACTACTCCAGAATTTATAAGGGTATGTAGGGAAGCTTTAAAGGGGATATCACCTTTAAATATAGCAGAAAAGAATTATACAGCAGTGTGTTCTGCTACAGATACAGTTATAATAGATAAAAAAATAAAAATCATTGGGGAAAGAATTAATCCTACGGGAAGAAAGATATACAAAAAAGAATTAAAAGAGGGAAGCATAAATTATATACAAAAAGAGGCTATAGGTCAAAAGGAAGAAGGAGCTAATATACTTGGGGTAAATGTGGGACTCCCGGAGATTAATGAAGTTGAAATTATGAAAAGGGCAATTAGGGGAGTACAGAAAGTAGTTCAATTGCCCCTTAGTATAGATAGTCCTGATCCAAAAGTTTTAGAAGCGGGAATAAGAATATATAATGGAAAACCATTAATAAACTCTGTAAATGGAAGTAAAAAATCCATGGAAGAAGTATTTCCCATAGTAAAAAAATATGGTGGATGTGTTATAGCCCTTACTATAGATGAAAAAGGAATACCTGATACTGCAGAGGGAAGGGTAAAAATTGCAGAAAAAATAATTGAGACTGCAAGTATTTATGGCATTAATAAAAAAGATATAGTAATAGATTGTTTAACTTTAACTGTGTCTGCACAGCAAAAAGAAGTGTTGGAAACGATAAAAGCTATAAAAATAGTAAAAGAAAAGTTTGGAGTAAAAACTGTTTTGGGAGTGAGTAATATATCCTTTGGACTTCCGAACAGAAGTATATTAAATAGAACTTTTCTCGCATTGGCCATGCAGGCAGGATTGAATTTACCAATAATGAATCCAGCGGATGAGTCTATGAAGGAAGTTATAGCTGCTTTTGAGGTTCTTACCAATGTAGATAAAGAAGGAAAAGAATATGTAACTAAATATGGAAATAAGTCCAAAGATGAAAAGCTAAAAAGGGAAGGAAATAGTCTCATCAAAAATATAGAGGATAACAATTTAAAAGATCTTAAACAATTGATTATTGATGGAATTGAAGATGAAGCCTCAGCTGTGACAACAGAGCTTTTAAAGAATAAAAAAGCCCTTGAAATAGTAAATTCTTATATAATTCCTGCACTAGATGAAGTGGGAAAACAGTATGAGATGCAAGATATATTTTTACCTCAACTTATACAGTCAGCGGAGACTGTAAAAAAGTCCTTTGAAATAATAAAAGAGAATATGTTAAGTAGTGGACAAAAAAACTTGGAAAAAGGCACAATAGTACTGGCTACAGTAAAAGGTGATATACACGACATAGGTAAAAATATAGTTAAAGTGCTGCTTGAAAATTATGGCTTTGAGGTTATAGATTTGGGGAGAGATGTGGACATAGATGATATAGTAAATACGGTACGGGATAATAATATAAAGTTGGTTGGGTTAAGTGCACTTATGACTACTACTGTGGCTAGTATGAAAAAAACTATAGAAGCTATAAAAGAAAATAATCTGAATTGTAAAATTGTAGTGGGAGGAGCAGTATTGAATCAAAATTATGCAGACATGATAGGAGCAGACTATTATGCCAAAGATGCCAGAGAGGCGGTTAAAATAGCAGAAAAGGTATTTTTAATTTAATATTAGTCAAATGATGTGGGTGAAATTATATTAAATTAAATCTTTTTATAGAATATTTTTTCAGATTAATATAAAATAGTTATGAAAGTAAAATTGTATAAAAGCTGATTTGGAGAGATAATAAATGAGTCAAGGAGCTAATCAAAAAAGTGTAAAGTATGTACCAGAAATAAGAGGGACACTCAGAGATCATATGATAAACCTGCCCCTTGTAATTAGAGAAGCTAGTGGGATAAATATTTTTGGTAAGAGAATAAAATCCCTTGCATTTACTACAGATATAGCAGTGATAAAAAATATAAATGCAGATGCAATTTTAGCAGTGTATCCTTTTACTCCACAGATAGTTATAAGTGAAGCCTTAGTAACGGCTTCTGATGTACCAATATTTTGTGGCGTAGGGGGAGGGCTTACTATGGGAAAAAGGGTTGTAAATTTAGCATTAAATGCTGAATTTACAGGAGCTATTGGAGTTGTAGTCAATAGTCCTACATCCAATGAAGTCATAAGAGCGGTTAGGGAGTCTATTGATATTCCTATTGTAGTTACAGTAGTATCCGAGCGTGATGATATTGAAATGAGAATAAAATCAGGAGCGTCCATACTAAATGTATCTGCAGGTAAGAATAGTGCAAATCTTGTGAAAAAAATAAGAGAAAATTATAAAGAGTTTCCTATAATAGCTACGGGCGGAAAAACTGAAGATAGCATTAGGGAAACAATACAGGCAGGTGCAAATGCTATTTCTTATACTCCACCGTCAACTGCAGAATTATTTAAGGAAAGTATGGAAAGGTATAGAAATGCTTATTAAAAGTTGCACTTATATTAAATAATATTTGTTTAATATAAGTGCAGTTTTTATTTGTGTATAAAATATATTTAAAAAAATCAAGAAGGTATTGCATAATTATAATAATATATGTATAATTATTTATATACTTAACCTAAGGAGTTAAAGTTTAATTATTTTTAGAGAAGGGGAGAAATAATGAAAAATTTTAAAAAGGCAATAATTTCGTTAGTAATGATCATTTTTACAGTTGCCTTATTCACAGGCTGTGGTAATAGCAGCAGTAATGAGACACAAAATTCTCTTGAAAAAGTAAAAAAGGCAGGGGTTTTAAAAATAGGATTGGAAGATTCTTTTCCTCCAATGGAATTTAGGGATAGTAAAAATACTCTTCAGGGATTTGATGTGGATATGGCAAGTGCCATAGGAAAAAAACTTGGAGTGAAAACTGAATTTGTAAGTACTGATTTTAGTGGTATAATTTTAGCACTGAACTCTGGTAAGTTTGATGCTATAATATCTGGAATGAGTATAACAGATGAAAGAAAAAAACAAATAGATTTTTCAGAAGCATATGTAATGGCAGGACAAATTGTGATTGTTAAGGATGAAAATACAGAAGTGAAAAGTGTTAGTGATTTAAATGGTAAAACTGTAGGGGTGGAACTTGGAACAACAGGGGAGAAATCTGCATCGAAATTAAGCGAGTTAAAAGAAGTTAAAAAATATGACAAGGCTACAGAAGCGCTCCAGGATCTTGCGGCAGGTAGAATTGATGCTGTAATAATTGATGAACCTGTAGGAAGATATTATGTTACAAATGCATCAAAAAATGGAAAATATAAAGTATTAAGTGAGAAGCTTACTAGTGAACCAATGGGCATAGGATTTAGAAAAGGTGATAAGGAACTAGAAGAAGCAGTACAAAAAGCAGTAAATGATTTAAAAAAAGATGGAACAATGTCTAAAATCTCAACTAAATGGTTTGGGGAAGACATATATAAATAAATATATGCAGAAGGAAGTGTATAAAAACAGTGAACGTGGGATTTATTAAAGACATATTACCTATTCTATTAAAGGGAAGTGTAATGACCATAGAACTTACAGTTATTGCTTTAATATTTGGAACAATTCTTGGAATATTTTTAGCACTTTTAAAACTATCTAAAAGTATGATATTAAGAATCATATCAAGTATTTATACCTGGGTGTTTAGAGGAACTCCTTTGTTACTTCAATTATTTTTCTTCTACTATGGGTTACCTTTTGTGGGCATAGAACTTAAGCCATTTTCTGCAGCTGTAATAGGACTTTCCTTAAATTGTGGTGCTTATATGGCAGAGATAATAAGAGGAGGAATACAATCTATACACAAAGGACAGTTTGAAGCAGCTAAAGCTCTAGGATTCAGTTATGGAGAAACTATGAGAAGGATAATATTACCTCAAACCTGGAAAGTTGTAATACCTCCGGTAGGCAATGAATTTATAGCTATATTGAAAGATACTTCATTGGTATCTACTATAGCAATGGTTGAACTTATGAGATCCGCTCAGCAGATATATGCAAGCAGTTTTGATCCCATATCTGTATTTTTTACGGCAGCAATTTTATATCTTATAATGACAACTGTATTTACAACTGTGTTTTCGGCATTTGAGAAAAAATTAGCTATTTATAGTTAATAGTAGAATATAACTGGAGGTATAATTATATGGAAAAAATAGTAAATAACTATGAAGATTCGGATAAATTAGAATATATGATAGAGGGAATAAATTTAACTAAAAGCTTTAATAATTTAACAGTTTTCGAAGATTTAAACATAAAGGTAAAAAAAGGAGAAGTTTTAGTAGTAATAGGAGCATCGGGATCCGGAAAAAGTACTCTTTTGAGATGTTTAAATCACCTGGAGAACTTGGACAGTGGAACCATAATTATAGAAGGGGAAGAATTAAATCCTAAAGATAAAAAAATACTTAGAAAAATAACTACTAAAATGGGAATGGTATTTCAAAGTTTTAATTTATTTCCCCATATGACTGCTATTGAAAATGTTATGGAAGCTCCTTTGATAGTAAAAAAGGAAAAGAAATCAGTAGTAATTGAAAGAGCCAAAAAACTTTTAAATAAAGTTGGACTTGGAGATAAAATGGATTATTATCCATCTAAACTTTCAGGAGGACAACAGCAAAGGGTCGCTATAGCAAGGGCTCTTGCTATGAATCCAGATATAATGTTGTTTGACGAACCTACATCAGCTCTGGATCCAGAACTTGTAGGAGAAGTTTTGAATGTAATGAAGGACTTGGCAAAAGATGGGATCACTATGGTGGTTGTAAGTCATGAAATGGGCTTTGCGAAAGAAGTTGCAGATAGAGTTATATTTATGGATGGAGGAAAAATAGTTGAGCAGGGTGCTCCAGAGGAGATATTTTCTAACCCTAAAGAGGCTAGGACAAAGGCTTTCTTAGATAAGGTTATAAAATAGTTTTTGAAATAATTTTCTTAGGATTCATAAAGTATAGTTTTCAGATAAAATAGTATTAATTAAAGAAAGAGTAGTTATTAAGTTTAACTAGCTGTTGGCATAGTATATAAAAAATTTTGATATAATTTGGAGGTCTGATTTTATGAAAGATAAAGTTGTGTTGGCATATTCAGGAGGACTAGATACCTCAATCATTATTCCTTGGCTTAAGGAAAATTATGATTTGGATGTTATTGCTGCTTGTATAGATGTAGGACAAGATGATGATATGGAAGCAGTGAGAAATAAGGCGATAAAAACAGGGGCAGTGAAAGTATATATTGAAGATGTAAAAGAAGAATTTGTGACGAAGTATTTATTTAGTGCAGTAAAAGCACATATAATGTATGAAGATGCATATTTACTTGGAACTTCCCTTGCAAGACCACTTATGGCAAAAAAACTGGTAGAAATAGCCCATGCAGAAGGAGCCAAATATATAGCTCATGGATGTACTGGAAAAGGTAATGATCAGGTACGTTTTGAAGTAGGAATAGCAAGTTTTGATCCTAAATTGGGCATAATAGCACCATGGAGGATATGGGATATAAAATCTAGGGAAGATGCTATAGATTATGCAAATTCTAAAGGGGTAGAAGTACCTGTAACTAAAGAAAAAATATATTCAAATGACAAAAATATATGGCATGTAAGCCATGAAGGAGGAGATCTGGAAGATCCTAAAAATGAACATAAAAGCAGTATGTATTTTATGACAACTCCTCCAGAAAAGGCAAAAGATGAAGTTTCTTATGTAGAGGTGTATTTTGAACAAGGTATTCCTAAAAAATTAGATGGAAAAGAATTGCCTCCAGTAGAAATGATGCAAACTCTTAATAAATTAGGTGGAGAAAATGGAATTGGAATAGTAGATATGGTAGAGAATAGATTAGTGGGCATGAAATCAAGAGGAGTGTATGAAACACCAGGTGGAACAATATTATATGCTGCTCATGCTGCACTTGAAAGACTGACTATAGATAAGAATACGGCACATTATAAGCAGATAATATCTCAAAAATATGGAGAACTTGTATATGATGGATTATGGTTCAGTACTTTAAAAGAAGCTCTAGATGCTTTTGTGGAAGTTACCCAGAAGAATGTAACAGGAAGTGTAAAGTTAAAACTTTATAAGGGAAATGTTATGGTAGCTGGAGTGGATGCACCATATGCACTATATGATGAGGATATTTCATCCTTTGGTGCAAGTGAATTATATGATCATAAAGATGCTGAAGGATTTATTAAAATATTTAGTCTTCCATATAAAATTAAAGCTATGATAGAAGAGGAGAAGGGAAACTAGGTTATGAAGCTTTGGGGAGGAAGATTTAAAAAATCTGAAAATAAACTTATGGAGGATTTTAATAGTTCTCTGAGTTTTGATAGACAACTTTACAAGGAAGACATAGAAGGAAGTATGGCCCATGTTAAAATGCTTGCTAAATGTAATATTTTATCTAGAGAAGAGAGTAAAGCTATATTAAGTGGACTGGAATCTATATTAAAAGATATAGAGGAAGGCAGACTTCAAGTAGAAGGAGATTATGAGGATATACATAGCTTTGTGGAAATTAATTTAATAGAAAGAATAGGACAGGTAGCAAAAAAATTACATACTGCCAGGAGTAGAAATGATCAAGTAGCTTTAGACTTTAGATTATATGCTAAAAGAAAGGCTCTAGAAGTAGTTGAGAATATAGAGCATCTTCAGGATGTAATAGAAAAGCTTGGCAATGAAAATAATGTAATAATGCCGGGGTATACTCATCTTCAGAGAGCACAGGTAGTAACCTTTAAACATCATGTGATGGCATATTATCATATGCTTAGAAGAGATAGAGAGAGAATATTAAATGCTGTCTCTATTTTGGATGAGAGCCCTCTGGGATGCTGTGCACTAGCAGGAACTACTTATAATATAGATAGAACTTTTACTGCTTTGGAATTGGGATTTAAAAAACCTGTAGATAACTTTTTAGATGGTGTAAGTGACAGGGATTATGTTATAGAGCTAATATCAGATTTCTCTATAATAATGATGCATTTAAGTCGTTTAAGTGAAGAACTTATACTATGGAGCAGTAAAGAATTTGATTTTATACAAATAGATGATGAATTTTCCACAGGAAGCAGCATAATGCCTCAGAAGAAGAATCCTGATGCTGCAGAACTTATAAGAGGCAAAACTGGGAGAGTATACGGATCACTTGTATCACTGCTAACCACTATGAAAGGTATTCCTCTTGCCTATAACAAAGATATGCAGGAAGATAAAGAACAGCTTTTTAACTCCTTAGATACTGTATTAAGCTGTCTTAAGATTATGAGTGGTATGCTCTCCACATTAAAAGTCAATGAAAAAAACACCTTTAATGCAGTTAAAAAAGGTTTTTTAAATGCCACAGAAGCAGCAGATTATTTAGTTAATAAAGGTATGGCATTTAGGGATGCACATAAGGTAATTGGTGAAATTGTGCTGTATTGTGAAGATAAGAATAGAGTTATAGAAGATATTTCTTTAGATGAACTAAAAAAATTCAGTTTTCTTTTTGAAGAGGATGTATATGATTTTATAGATTATGAAAATACCGTAAATAGAGGAATCAAAAAAAATTTAAAACAATAGCACCCTAAAAAACGGAAAACTTTATTAAAAAGTTTTCCGTTTTTTTAAGGTAAATAATTTTTTTAACAACTATTTAACTTCACCTGCATCTCTTGTATCCATGGAACTTCTTTCCTTTCCGAAAAATGAAAGAGCATATAATCCTCCAAGACCTACAAGAGCGTATAGTACCCTGGTGAAGGTAGACATTGTTCCAAATAGTGCTGCTATAAGATCAAATCTAAAAAATCCAATTAGTCCCCAATTTAGAGCACCTATTACAACTAATACTAATGCAATAATATCCAGTGTTTTCATATTTACATCTCCTTTTTATTTTATATAAAATATTGTGCCCGTATTTATTATTTCCATATTCTTAAAATTTATAAGTTAAAATAAAAAGAAGATATAAAAACTAGTGATTGCTATCTAAGATATCTATATTTAAACTTCTATCTATAGGTTGGAAAAGAGATATGATAGTATCTGTTCTCTGTACTCCATCTACAGATTGTATTTTATTCATAAGTAAATTTTGAAGGTCAGTTATATTTTTACAAATAACTTTTATAAATATGGAGTATTCACCTGTAGTATAATGAATTTCTACAATTTCTTTTATATTCTCCAATTGTTCCAGAGTTTCTTTGAAAGATTTAGCCTTGTCAAGATATATACCTATAAAACCACATACATCATAGCCTATTTTAGAGTTGTCAATTATAAGTTTTGTACCTTTAATTATGTGCATATCCTGCATTTTTTTCATTCTAACATGTATAGTTCCACCGCTTACATGACATTTTCTAGCTATTTCTAGAAAAGGAGTTCTTGAGTCCTTTAAGAGAATGTCAAGAATTTGAAGGTCTAAATCATCTAACCCGTTAATTTTTAAGCTCAATTTATATTTCCTCCTTTTGAAATCTATTAAAATCAATTTAATTTTTTAATAAAATTTACATTAATATAATTTGCTATAGTTTAAATGTACAACAATCCTATAATAACATTATATCAGAAACTTTATGAAATTAATAATTTTAAACGTTATCATTGACAAATAATTTCTAATTGCTCAATAGTAACTAGTTATATATGATAAATAAGTAAATTTTTATAATATTAATTAGTAATATTGTAATTCATACAAAAAAGTATTATTATATTGTTAAAGAAATTAAAAGCAAAAAATGAATAGTTTATCCGAATATGAAGGGAGCTTTTATATATGAAAACATATGTATTAAAAGATGAAAATGAAGGAGAATTAAAGCTTTTAGATGAAGCAATTGAAAAAATTAAAAGAAAAAAATTACCTAGTATACTTAAAATACAACAGGCTATTTTAAGGTCAGTAGATGATTATATGTATAAAAATGGAGTAGTAAGGCTTTTACCTAATATGATATCCCCTATAACAGATCCTCTCTGTCACAGCGTGGAAGATTGTGATTTTACTTATGGAGGACAAAGGTTTAATGTTACAAAGTCAATGATATTTCATAAACAGCTGGCTCTATCAAATCCATATTTACAGAAAATATACATTGTATCACCTAATGTAAGGCTTGAACTTCCAGAAAGAGGAGACGTGAGACATTTATTTGAATTTACCCAAGTTGATTTTGAATTTAAGGATGCAACTATGGATACTATATTTGAATTTATGGAAGGGTTAATAGGACAAGTATTTTCCTATATAAAAAGAGAGTGTAAAGAAGAGTTTGAAAAACTGGGAATAGGAACTTCCCATTTAGATATATCAGGTTCTTTTGAAAAACATACTACTCAGGAATTAAGGGCTAAATACGGAGAAGATTTTGAGGCCATTGCTTCAAAAAAAGCAACTAAACCTTTCTGGCTTATAAATCACAAGAGAGAGTTTTATGATGCTGAAGATTTAGAAAACAAGGGAACATATAAAAACTATGATTTAATATGGCCTATGGGTTATGTAGAAGGATTAAGTGGAGGAGAAAGAGAATATGAATATGATAGAATTATAACAAGAATGAAAGAAGCAGGCATGGATGAAGAGTCTATGAAAGATTATATTGAGTTGGCTAAAAGAGGGGAAATTCCAAAAACAGCTGGGGCTGGATTTGGAGTTGAAAGAATGACTAGGTTTGTTTGCCAACAGGATGATATTGATGGAGTTACTGTGTTTAGTAGAAAACCAGGAAAAGGCAAATATATATTTTAAATAAACAGCTGTCTTGAAATAAAAATTTGGGACAGCCTTTTTATTGTATAAAAAATTACTGTTATTTATTTTTTTGTGTTTAGAGTATATAATAGTATAAGAATAGATAAATTAAAGGAGGAAATAAAATGCCTTCATGGTTAAATGTAGTTTTACAGGTACTAGTTATGACGGTACTTGTGATAACTTTTTATAAATTATTAAAATCCTATATATTACATAAATTTCATCCTAATAAGTGGCTGATTCTTATACTAGCTATAGCAGCATTTTTCTTGCCTCCTGTAATTTCGGCTTATTTTAAATATAATCTAAATGGTACCATATGGCAGTATATTTCTTCTGCTGTGTTTTTAATCTTGTTTTTATGGTTTGTAGATTTGAAAAATGGGGATATATATACAAGTGGGAGAAAATCTTCTAAGGGTAAAGATATAAAGATAAGGCCCAAAGCTAAGCCCAATAGAGCAAATAGAAGAAAATAAATAGGATAAAGTGTGAATGTGATGCTTTTATACCGGGAGCAAATTGAATATAATTTAAACAGGTGTGATAAGAATACTAATTTTCAAGGGAGTGAGGGTTTATGATAAGAAAATTCAAATACTATATGCCAGAATTGGATGAAAGTTGTTTTATAGCAGATAATGCAGAGATTATAGGAAAAGTTAAACTCTGTCAGGATGTAAATATATGGTTTGGTGCTGTACTTAGAGGAGATTTAAATCATATATATGTGGGAAGAGGAAGTAATATACAGGACAATTGTACCATACATACAAGTCTTGATAAAAATCCTACGGAAATAGGGGAGTATGTTACCATAGGTCATAATGCTATAATACATGGAGGAAAAGTTGGAAATTATTCTTTAATAGGAATGGGTTCCATAATTTTGGATAATGCAGAAATTGGAGAAGAGACTATTATAGGAGCAGGGAGTCTTGTAACCCAAAACAAAAAAATACCTTCAGGAGTATTATGTATGGGTTCTCCAGCAAAAGTAATAAGAAAACTTACTGCAGAAGAAAAAAAGTTTCTGAGGCATTCTGCAGAGGAGTATATTAGACAATCTAAAAGTTATAAGCAGTATATAATAGTATAAGGTCAACTGAAAGAATATTAGATATAATTTAGTCACCTATTTTATCTGAAAAGTATAGATATATATTAACATAAATAATTAGGAGATTAAATATGCTCATTTTTAAATTAGGATCTAAAGGCACTGAAGTTATGCACATACAGGCAACCCTAAAAAAAATAGGATATAACCCTGGGGTGATAGATGGAATATATGGTACAGATACTGAAAAAGCAGTAGAAATTTTTCAGAGAAACCATGGTTTAACTGTAGATGGAATAATAGGACCTAATACTTATAGGATTTTAAGAAGTTTTATGTTAGGGTATGATATATATACTATTAGGACAAGGGATACACTTTACAACATAGCTAAAAAATATGGAACAGATGTATATGATATAATAGTAGCAAATCCAGGAATAGAACCCTTTGAATTGATTCCAGGAGTACAAATCAAAGTGCCTTATAATATAGATGTGGTGGATACAAATATAGATTATACCTATGATATACTGGAAACGGATCTTATGGGATTAGAGGCTAGATATCCCTTTATAACTGTTGGAAGTATAGGGGAAAGTGTACTTGGAAAGCAGCTTTATTATGTGAAACTTGGTGTGGGCGCCAATGAAGTATCATATAATGGGGTACATCATTCACTAGAGTGGATAACGGCTCCACTTTTAATGAAGTTCATAGAAAATTTTGCCAGGGCTTACAGCAGGGGAGAAAACATAAGAGGATATAATATAGGGGATATATGGAGAAGTAGCAGTATATATATAGTTCCCATGGTAAATCCTGATGGGGTAGAACTTGTCTTAAATGGATTGAATAAAAATAATCCTTTCTATTATGATCTAAAGAGATGGAATAATGGCAGTGAAGATTTTTCTAAGGATTGGCAAGCCAATAATAGAGGGGTGGATATTAATCATAATTATAATGCAATGTGGCAGCTTTCAAAGGAAGCAGAAGCTTCCTATGGCGTATATGGACCTGGACCTACCAGATATTCGGGACCCTATCCTGTGTCAGAACCTGAAACAAAGTCTATGGTGAGATTCACAAATAGCCATAATTTTAGGTTGGTTTTGGCCTACCATAGTCAAGGAGAAGTTATCTACTGGCAGTATGGTGAAATGACACCTTCAGAGTCAAAAAGGATAGGAGAATTATTTGCCAAAGCCAGTGGGTATTCTTTAACAGAAACTACAGGAATAGCATCTTACGCAGGATATAAGGACTGGTTTATACAGGATCATAGGAGACCTGGATTTACTATAGAAGTAGGAAAAGGAAAGAACCCTCTTCCTATAAGTCAATTTGATAAGATATATGATGATAATGAAGAAATACTTTTGCTTGCATCTGTAATATAATGTATTCCACCTAAATGGGTGGAATACATAAAGATATAGATATAAGTATTTGGAGCCTGGCAAAAATGTTATTTCCCGCTTTGAAGAAGATAAGGTTGTTAGCAATAAGTAGACCTGGGATAAAACTTTATTTATATATATCTACTAAAAGTCCACTTATATCATCAATAGTAGCAGCTACATTTAAATTTTCTTTTTGTTCATTCATTAATAATTCAGTAAGTTCCTCTAATTTTCTATCTATGGTGTCTACTGTTATAAAATATTGCGTCTGCCAAAAACTTATATCTTTTTTTACGTTGTACATGTATCTTAATACTGACTCAAGATATTCTTGTATCATCTTCTTATAACTTCTAACGTCTGCGTAACATTTTGTTATGGATAATCTATTTCCCTTTTTCTTAATATTATCAAACATGTTTTTTAATTCTTGTTCTGACTTTTTTTCCATCTGAGAATTAAAGCTTTGAGAAAAATCTTTTTTTATTTTTATACTTTTATTCTTAGAAGAAGGGGCAGAAGATCTACCAATTCTAGAAACTTCCATGATTTACCTCCATATTTTTATTTAAATATACTTATAAATTATTATATATAATATTTTAAGAAAAATATAGTGAATTATATTAAAAATTGTATTAAAAATAAAGTTAACATGTAATATTTATTTTAAATAAGTATAAGATTATATTAAATTCAAAAAATACAACAAAGGGTAGGTGAATTTTATGTGGTTTAGAAAAAGTATTCGGGAGGTAATACAGGAATTAAATACAGATTCCATAAATGGTATTACCAGTGAAGAAGCAAAAATTAGGATAGAAAAATATGGACAAAATAAATTAGCTGAAAAAAAGAAAAAGTCAATTCTAGTGCTTTTATTTGAACAAATAAACAATGTTCTTATATATATACTTCTTGCTGCGGCAGTAGTTTCTGCATTGCTTAATGAAATGAGCGATGCCATTATAATAGGGGTTGTAATTGTATTAAATGCAGTTATAGGTTTAGTACAGGAATCAAAAGCGGAAAAAGCACTGGAATCTTTAAAAAAGCTTTCTGTACCTAAAGCATTGGTAAAAAGAGATGGTAAGGTTATAGAAATTTCTTCAGAAGATGTAGTGCTTGGAGACATAGTAATTTTAGATGCAGGTAAATATGTTCCCTGTGATTTAAGGCTAATAGAGAGTGCAAATCTTAAGATAGAAGAATCAGCGTTAACGGGAGAATCTGTACCTTCGGAAAAATATGCAGAGGACACTTTAAAAGAAGATGATGTATCCCTTGGAGATCAGAGAAATATGGCTTTTATGTCTACGCTGGTCACTTATGGAAGAGGTTTAGGTGTAGCTGTAGCTACAGGTATGGATACAGAAATAGGTAAAATAGCCAAAATGCTTCATGATGATAGCAAGAACTTGACTCCTCTTCAAAAAAAATTAGCACAACTTGGAAAAATGTTAGGATTTGTAGTACTTATAATTTGTATTCTTATGTTTTTTGTAGCCATGATTCAAAAGAGAGATTTATTTGAAATGTTTTTAACAGCCATAAGCCTTGCAGTGGCTGCTATTCCAGAAGGACTTCCAGCTATGGTTACTATAGTACTTGCAGTGGGTGTGCAGAGAATGATAAAGAAGAATGCCATAGTGAGAAAGCTTCCTGCTATAGAGACATTGGGCTCTGTAAATATAATATGTTCTGACAAGACTGGAACATTAACCCAAAATAAAATGACAGTTACCAAGTTTTATGCAGATGATACCCTGGATGATATTTTAAAATTAGATGCAAATAATTTTATACATAAGAGACTTATAGAAAATATGGTACTTTGTAACGATGCCACTTATTCTCAAGATTCGCAAACGGGAGATCCAACAGAAATTGCGCTTTTGGAACTTGGATTTAAGTTTAATATATTTAAAGAGGGTGAAAGTGAAGCCCGCAGAAGGGTGAATGAAATACCTTTTGATTCTGATAGGAAACTTATGACCACTTTAAATGAATATGGGGATAAGTATCATGTAATTACAAAAGGTGCAGTGGATAATTTAATAAAAATCTGCAGTCATATGTACTTGGAAGGTCATGTAGTAGACTTTACAGAAGAATTAAAGTCCAAAGTTATAAAAGCTTCTGATTCAATGTCAAAAGATGCTCTAAGAGTACTTGCAACTGCCCTCAAGATGGAGGATTCATCAGATATTAAAATTGATTCTATGGAAAGTGAATTGATTTTTGTAGGACTTGTGGGAATGATAGATCCGCCTAGAGAAAATGTAAAAAAATCCATAGAAGAATGTAAAAATTCTGGTATAAAAACTGTTATGATTACAGGAGATCATAAAAATACTGCCTATGCTATAGCAAAAGAGTTGGGTATAGCAGAGAATAGTTCACAGGTAATACTTGGGGCTGAATTTGATAAAATGCCAGAGGATGAAGTGACAGATAAGATTGATAATCTAAGAGTTTTTGCAAGAGTGTCTCCAGAACACAAGGTAAGAATAGTTAAGGCCTTAAAGGATAAAGGAAATATAGTATCTATGACAGGGGATGGAGTAAATGACGCACCATCTTTAAAGGCTGCAGATATTGGAGTAGCCATGGGTATTACAGGAACTGACGTTGCAAAGGGAGCTTCTGATATGATACTTACAGATGATAACTTTTCAACTATTGTAGAAGCGGTAAGGGAAGGAAGAAATATATACAATAATATAAGAAAATCCATAACATTTCTTCTTTCTTGCAATATAGGAGAGATAATAGCTTTATTTATGGGAATAATTCTGGGGTGGCCTGCAATTTTAAGACCTATTCATCTTCTCTGGGTAAATCTTATAACAGATAGCTTGCCAGCTTTGGCACTGGGAGTAGATCCAGATGATCCTGATATAATGAAGGAGAAACCTAGAGATCAGAAAGAAGGATTGTTTTCAGGGAGAAATGGTGTTTTCTTAATAGGAAATGGTATTCTAATAGGTATAATTACCTTGTTTGCCTTTTATATAGGGATTAAAATATATCCGAATTCTATTACACATGCACAGACCATGTCCTTTGTAGTACTTAGTGTATCTCAATTAATTTATACTTTAAGTATAAGACATAATAAAAAATCCATATTTGAAATTGGTATTTTTACTAACAAATATTTAATAGGGGCTATAATTCTGGGTATAATACTCCAGAATGTGGTTATAACAGTACCTTTCTTGGCTTCAGTATTTAAAGTGTTTACTCTCACCCCAAATGACTGGATGTTTGTTATACTTTTATCTCTTATACCTCTTATTATAAATGAAATTGCAAAAATAATTTATAATAAAATAGAAAGAAAATAATAGTTTGTTTCTAAGCTTTAAGAGTAGTGGATTTTTAAAGCTTAGAAATATAAAATTTTAAAGTTTTTTAAGTTTTGTTCCTTTTTCATTTTGTGTTATTAAATTTCTTTTCATAAGTCCCCCTAAGGCATTTTTAAAATAATTTTTACTTTCATGGAAAACACGTCTTATGTCCTCTGGAGAACTTTTGTCATTATAGGGCATGAAACCATTATGAGTTTTTAAGTAATTTAAAATGGATTCTTCCAAAGATATTCTCTCATATTTAGGTGTTTTTCTTGGAGTAAGACTCAACTTGCCATCTTCATATATATTTTTTATTCTAAGTTTTAGTTCATCACCTGGATAAAGATTTATGTAGTATTCATTTTTTAAGATTACACCTCTATAAAGATTATCTACGGCTATCATAGCACTGTCATTAGTTTGAAATCCATAGACTATGCCGGTTACTTCAGCTCCCAGGGCATATTTTTGTTCTGTTTTAATATCGGCTATTGTAAGGAGGTATTTATCTATATCTGTAGTAGCTGCTATTCTGTTGGTTTTATCTAAATATATGTAAAAAAGATAATACTTTTCAGGAAGCAGTGGATATTTTTGCTCTGAAAGAGGTACAAGGACATCTCTTTCCAGTCCTATGTCTATGAAGCTTCCAAAACTTGTGTTTGATACTATCTTTAAATAAGCAATACTTTCTACGGTAGCCAAGGGAGTCTTTAAAGTGGCTATTAGTCTGTCTTTTGAATCTTTGTATATAAAAGCATTTACTTCATCTCCTACAGAGAGAAGATCTTCTTCATCATTACTTTTTGGAAGAAGTATATCATCTTTAGTTTTACCGGTTTCTGCATCAAGGTAATAACCAAAGGATGATTTTCTAACTATTTTTAGAGTGTTGAATTTTCCTATAAGAACCAATTGTATTTCACTTCCTTTTTTATATTTTGTTCAAAGCTTATTATATACCATGTAAATGAAAAACTCCAACGTTAGAAGAAACATTTTATATCTATACTTATAATGGATATAAGTATATAATAAGATTAGACTATTACCAAGGAGGAAGAAATATGTCATCAATGGATTTTATAAGGATAGCAGCAGCATGCCCCTTAACAAATGTAGCAGATATAGAATTTAATTTAAATAATATAAAAATATGTATAGATAAGGCTTTATCAAAAAAATCAAAGCTTGTGGTATTTCCAGAGCTTTCTATGACCTCTTATACCTGTGCAGATCTTTTTGAACAGCAATTGCTCCTGGAAAAATCAACAGAAGCTTTAGAAAATCTCTGTGATTACTCTAGGGATAAAGATATACTCATAGCAGTAGGAGCACCTCTTGTATTTAATTATTGTTTGTACAATTGTGCGTATATAATATTTCATGGAAAAGTTTTGGGTATTGTTCCCAAAAGCTATATTCCCAATTATGAAGAGTTTTATGAAAAAAGATGGTTTACAGAGGGACTGCATATTATAGATGAAAGGGTGGATTTACATTTTCAAAAGGATATACCTTTTGGAGTGAACTTAATATTTACCTGTGGGAAATTTAAATTTGCTTTTGAAATATGTGAGGACTTGTGGGCTGTAATACCCCCAAGCAGTTATTTAACACTTATGGGTGCCAATATCGTAGGAAATCTTTCTGCATCCAATGAAATTGTAAGTAAATCTTTTTACAGGAGAAATCTAGTAGCTTCTCAAAGTGCAAGATGTATGTGCTCCTATATGTATGTTTCATCCGGGGTGTTTGAATCTTCCACAGATTTGGTATTTAGCGGAGACCTGTGTATTTGTGAAAACGGTACAGTATTAAAAGCTAATGAAAGATTTAATAGGGACAATGAAGTTATTACTTCAATTATAGATTTGGGTAGGTTGAATAATCAAAGGTTAAAAAACGTAAGTTTTAGAGATAATGTAAAAGGATGCCTACAGAAACCTTTAAATATAGAATTTCAATTTGAAGATTTGGATTGTGGAGAATTTGATAGAAATATTGATAAACATCCTTTTGTACCCTCAAATGAGGATGAGAGGGAAGCAAGATGTAGGGAAATATTTAATATACAGACTTCGGCCCTTGCAAAGAGAGTAAGTCACACTAATTTGAAAAAGGCGGTTATAGGAATATCAGGGGGACTTGATTCTACATTGGCACTTTTGGTTACAGTGAAAACTTTTGATATTCTTAAGATTTCAAGAAAAAATATAATAACCATAACTATGCCGGGATTTGGAACTACAGACAGGACTTATAACAATGCAGTGAACCTGTGCAAAAATTTAGGCACGGAGTTTAGAGAGATAAATATAGTGGATGCTTGTCTTCAACATTTCAATGATATATCTCATGATAGAGACATACATGATGTAACCTATGAAAATGTTCAGGCAAGAGAAAGAACTCAAATTATAATGGATATAGCCAATAAAGAAGGAGGACTTGCAATCGGTACTGGAGATCTGTCGGAACTTGCCCTTGGATGGTGCACTTATAATGGAGATCATATGTCTATGTATGGAGTAAATTGCTCTGTTCCTAAAACTCTTGTAAGGTATTTAGTGAGATATGTTGCAGATAGAGAGGTTTCAAAAAATATAGGAGACATTTTAATAGATGTTTTAGATACCCCTGTAAGTCCAGAACTTCTTCCTAAAGGAAAAGACGGTGAAATATCTCAAAAAACTGAAGATATAGTGGGACCTTATGAGCTTCATGATTTCTTTTTGTATTATTTTGTAAGACATAATTATTCCCATAAAAAAATATTATTTTTAGCAAAGCATGCATTTAAAGATGACTATGATGTTAACACTATTGAAAAATGGCTCAATATGTTTATAAGAAGATTCTTTACCCAACAGTTTAAACGTTCTGCAATTCCAGATGGTCCCAAGGTGGGTACTGTAAGTTTATCTCCAAGAGGTGACTGGAGAATGCCTTCAGATGCCAGTTTCAATTTATGGCTTGAATAAAGAATAAATAATTTTAGTAG
>ENA-UOOI01001295-UOOI01001295.1-fermentation-metagenome-genome-assembly--contig:-NODE-1295-length-26792-cov-6.735797_pt1 | contig 26792 bp, 23 predicted proteins | sample MGYA00245779_ERZ724027 | MGnify/ENA primary metagenome ERZ724027 (study PRJEB28704, sample SAMN03018318) | fermentation metagenome | biome: anthropogenic terrestrial biome; feature: soil; material...
AAAGAGGTGGTCCTGTTGCAACATGTAGCCAATATCTAGTGAAGGACCAGTAACTTCTTCTCCATCTAACAAAATCTTGCCACCTGTAGGTTTAATTAAGCCAGCTACCATTGATAAAAGTGTGCTTTTCCCACAGCCACTAGGACCAACAATAGTGACAAACTCTCGCTCTTTAACCTTAAGGTTGATCGACTTTAGAGCTTCAGTGGCTCCCTTGAGGCTGTAATAGACCATGTTCAGATCGACAATCTCTAACTTCTCCAATTCTACCCCCCTCCTACTTGAGGGAAACTGTCTCTAATGCTTTGAGGGCAAAACTATTGTCAACAATTTTTTCGTAGGAAGCTCTTTTACTTAATTCACCAGCTTGCTCCATGATGTTTTGTAGTCTCTCAAAACCGTCTTTACTCAATAGTAAACTTGGATTCCAGCTATTTTGTCTCTGGTAACGCTCCACTACCTGCACAAGAAGTTTCATATTGATCTCGGGGAAGTATTTAACAATAACATTAGCAATCTCTTCAGCGCTATGAGTAGCTACCCAAAGTTGGCCTTTGTAGATAGCATTAGTGAATTTCTGAATAATAGTAGGATTCTTTTTCAAGTAGTCTAAACGAGCATGGTAGACAGTATAGGGTAAGGGGCCGCCTTCGACACCTAAAGAAGCTACTACTTTACCGATTCCTTGAGCTTCTAGTTCGCTAGCTGTAGGTTCAAACAAAGCGATAAAATCACCGGTACCAGCACTAAAAGCTCCAGCTGTTGCTGTAAAAGCTAGGTTAGTAACAAAGTTAAAGTCTTTTTTGTCTTTGAGGCCGTATTTCTTGAGAACATATTCAAGAGTCATTTGTGGTACGCCACCTGGTCGCCCACCAATAACTGTTTTACCTTTGATCTGAGACCACTCGAATTTATCTTTGGTGTTTCTGGCGACAAGGAAAGAGCCATCCATAGCAGTTAGTTGAGCAAAGGCTACTAAATGGTTCGTTGCACCTTGGTTATAGATATAGATACCTGCTTCTGGGCCAAAAAAACCTATCTCTACCTGACCTGCTATGGTAGCTGCAGCACCTTTGTCAGCACCCCAGGCTGTAGAGAGTTCAATCTCGAGGCCTTCTTCAGCAAAAAACCCTTTCTCTATAGCCACATATTGTGGCGCATAAAACACAGAACGAACAACTTCGCTAAGCCTAATCTTCACAGCTTGAACTGCTAATGTTAAACTGAGCAAAACAAGCACTATTAACAAGCGTTTCATAGTTGGACCTCCCTTTAGCTCTCTTGTTCTAAGCTATGCCTCAAGCCTCAGAGAGGTGACTTTATGCCCTTTCCCCACAAATAAAAAAAGGCCCTTAGAAGTTAGACTTCCAAGGGCTCAATTAATAATCAAACTTTACCTTTTAGGGCGTTATACTCTTTCTTAGCTGGCGAATACTCAGGCCAGAGGTGAAGTGTGGTTTTGAATGATTCAAAAGCAGCCTTTTTATCACCTTTAGCTTTGTAAACCATACCTAGCCAATAGTGGCTAAGAGGATACTTAGGATTTTTTGCTACAGCAACCTTTAATTGCTCAATAGCTTGATCATATTTAGCTTGATCGAGGTAGAGTCTGCCTAAACCAATATAAGCATTGGCATATTCTTTATTAGCAGCTAAAGCTTTTTTGTAAGCGGCTTCTGCCTTGTCATATGCAGCTTTTTGATGATAGGCATTAGCTAAATAGAAATTAGCATAGACATGGTTGTTCTGAATAGCTACTGCTTTTTCATAAGCCTCGATAGCTTTATCGAGATTGCCATATGCTTCTAAAGCTTGGCCTAGACGGAGTTGGAAAGTAGGAATCTTACCGTCGAGTGCTGCTGCTTTTTGGTATGCATCAATAGCAGGCTCATAAAGACCTTTTGCTGAGAGAACATCACCAAGGTTTAACCATAAAGCAGGATCATTGGGTTGGTAATCACAAGCTAGACCAAAGTTTTCAATTGCTTTATCGTAATTACCGGCTAATTTGTAGGCTAGGCCTAAACTATTAAGAGCTTCTAGCCACTCAGGTTTAAGTTTAAGAGCCTTCTCTAAACTTTTTACTGCGTTGCCAGCATCACCCAGCTCTAAATAAGCCTGACCAATTCGTAAGTTAACTTCAGGATTATCTGGAGCTAACTTAAGAGCTTGATTGTAGCTTTCGAGAGCCTTTTCGGGTTGTGCACTATCATATTTTCTGTCTAGGTTAAGATATCTGTTGCCTTCTCCCACGAGTTCCTCTAATGTTTTGGCCTGTACTAAAACGGCTCCGGCAATGAGGAATATTGCCGTCATGATGGCTAACAATTTTGTTTTTGTAAATCTCATCCATATGACCCTCCCTTTGTATTTTTTTAATGAGGAGATCGCTTGCTTTAGCGCAACGCCTCTTGTGCCTTTTCAAAGTTTTGGATCTGACTTTGGATGTATAAACTACATTCGATCCTCTTGCGTTGCAATTCACAAGCTAGTGAATACGGTTTGAGAATGTCACCATTAAAATTAAAGGCATTGGCATGGCAACCTCCACTGCAGAAAAATCTTGCCCAACAATTACGACAAGCTTCTTTGTTGTAAATGTGAGCTTCTTCAAACTGTGAAACTATATCAGCACCATTTAAGCCTTCATTCAAGACATTGCCAAGAATAAAATTGTCATTACCGACAAATTGGTGGCAAGGATAAATGTCTCCTGAAGGTGTAACGGCTAGATATTCCACACCTGCGCCACAACCACTTAAGCGTTTAGCAATGCAAGGACCTTTTAACAAATCGACGCTGAAATGAAAGAAATCAAAGGGATTTCCACTATAATAAGCGTCTAAATAAGCTTTAGCAACTCTTTCATACTCACCAAAAAGTCTTGGCATGTCTGTTTCTTTCAACGCGAATTTTGGGTCCTTTGTTACTACAGGCTCAACTGAAACATGCCTAAAACCTAACTTCAGCATGTGTAATACATCAGCGGCAAAATCCATATTTGCTCTGGTGTAAGTACCGCGCACATAATAGCCTTCTCCTTCACGTGAATCAATAACTGCTTTAATCCGTTCTACAGTTTTTTCATAAGTAGGACGGCCATCACGTGTAGGCCGCATTTGGTTTTGAATTCTTTCGCGACCATCAAGGCTTAAAACGAGTAAAATATCATTTTCGTTTAAAAACTGTATCTTTTCATCGTCAAGTAAGGTTGCGTTTGTTGTCACGGTTAAGGTAAATATTTTATTAGTTTCTTTCTCTCTTTTTCTGATGTAATAAACTAAATCCTTTACTACATCAAAATTCAAAAGTGGTTCTCCACCGAAGAAGTCCACTTCCAGATGTCGCCTGTTAGCAGAGCCTTGAATCAACATCTCAATGGCTTTGATGCCAACTTCTAGTGTCATTAACTCGCGTTCACCACCGAAATTGCCTTTGGAAGCGAAGCAGTAGTGGCAAGCTAAGTTACAGTCGTGGGCTATATTGAGGCAGAGAGCTTTAAGACCATGTGGTAATCTAGGAATCTCGGTGGGAAACTCATCACTGGAAAAAAGTAGGCCTTGTCTCTGCAACTCTTTAAGTTCATCTATAACTTCAGCGACTAACTCTTGATCATAGTCAGTAAGGGCGCCTTTCAGCTCTTCGGAACTGACTTTTTCCTTACCAAGAGCCAGAATGCGCCCAATAATCTCATAAGAGACGTCGTCGAGCTGATGCAAAGATCCGGTTGGCACATCCAAAATAAAATTGGTGCCGTTTACAGTGAACAGATGGCTGTTTTGCGTTTTATTAATAATTAATTCTTCCATTTTATACTATTTATTTACGTAGGCAGACTTGATTACCTACAGTACACGATGTTTTGCAAGCTGATTGACAAGATGCCTGGCATTCGCCACAGCCTACTTCTCCCTCTCTCATCTTGGAACCCCAAGCCTGTATTGTCTTTATATGTTTTCCTTTAACAACTTTGCTATTCATGCAAAATTCCTCCTTGAAAAAACTTACTCTCACCCATTCACCTTCAATTATTCCACACACCTACTAGATATCCTGCCCGTTAGGGTAAAAATGACCATAGTAGGATAAAGACCTAGGCCTAAGCCCAGGTCTCATTTTAAACCTGACCTTTTCCTGACACACTTCTCTCCGTAATGCGCATCCCATTCTGTGCAACGGCGAACATCGTCAATTAGTTTGGCTTGTTGTTGGCATTGTTCCTCATTGAAATGGGAACATTGACTGCAAACTTTACGAATGTCTTCCTCCGAAAGCTGGAAAATCATTTGAGTCCCCCCCTCGGAGCATTCCGCTGGTAAATTGTAGCACATTTTCTTAGAGTAGAATAGATGGATGAAAGAAACTTTCAGATCATCTAAGGCAGAATAATTTTCTTTGTTACTATAAAATTCGCCAGGTGGCAGTATTGTTCCTGCCCCCAGCGAATAAGTCAAGGTATTATTTTGGTAAAAACTTGAAAGCTAAGTGCTTTCATACCGATATCTCTTCTTACCATTTTCTCAGGAAAATCAATTTTTTCCACTATCTCATAAGCTTTGGCTCTAGCTTCATTAAGGTCCTGACCTAGACCAACTACTGCGAGCACTCGACCACCTAAAGAACAAAGCTGATCTTTTAATAGTTGAGTACCAGAATGGAAGATAATTTGGTTCTGATCTATCTTTGGTAGGTTTATAGGTACACCCTTAGCATAATCTCCAGGGTAACCCTTAGAAGCAACCACTACACAACAACTCACTTGTTCTAAAAGAGCAAGGGAGCATTTTTTGCCTGCTTTTAGATCTTGAAGGAGAGTGAAAAGATCGTTTTTAACTAATGGTAGCACTGCCTGGGTTTCAGGATCACCTAAGCGGACATTGTATTCTAAGACTTTGGGTCCATTTTTAGTAAGCATTAAACCGATGAAGATAACACCACTAAAATAGGTACCTTCTTTAGCTAAGCCTTCGATAGTTGGTTTAATAATTGTCTTTTCAATCTCTTCTTGTAGTTCGTTATTTAAAGCAATGGGAGCAACAGCACCCATGCCACCAGTGTTAGGACCTAAATCATTATCATAAGCTCTTTTATGATCCATAGCCACCGGTAAAACACAGTAGTTAGAGCCTTCAACTAGGGTAAGAACACTAATCTCTGGTCCTTCTAACCTCTCTTCGAGGATGACCTTGTGGCCAGCTTCGCCAAAAGCACCACTTAACATTTGTTGGACAGCATCCATAGCTTCCTTGGCTGATTCAGTTACAGCGACACCTTTTCCTTGGGCTAATCCATCGGCTTTTACAACTAACCTATAAGGAGCGTTTTTAATCATACAACAAGCTGTGTTGTAATCATCTGCTTCCAAGAAAGCTGCTGTAGGGATATTGTGTCTTTGCATGAACGCTTTAGCATAAGCCTTGCTACTTTCAAGTCTTGCAGCCGCTTGGCTCGGGCCAAAGATAGCTAGACCTGCTTCCTTAAATAGATCAGCTATACCAGCAGCTAAATACTTTTCTGGACCAACTACTGTCAGATCAATAGCTTCTTTTATTGCGAAATCTTTTAATTCTTCAAGGGATGATACTTGTACTAAAGTAGCTAATTCGGCAATACCAGGGTTACCAGGATAAGCATAGATCTTTGTCACCAGGGGACTTTGGGCAAATTTCCACACTAGAGCATGTTCTCTACCACCTTGGCCAATAACGAGAACTTTCATTCTGGCTCCTCCTAGTGTTTAAAGTGTCTCATGCCAGTAAAGAGCATGGGAATCTTTGCTTCATTTAATACGGCAATCGAATCGGCATCACGAATAGAACCGCCTGGTTGAATAACCGCTTTAATTCCTGCTTTAACTGCAGCTTTAGCTACATCATCAAAGGGGAAGAAAGCATCAGAGGCTAGTACTGCTCCCTTAGCTTTATCACCTGCTTCGGTTAAAGCTTTGACTGTCGAATCGATTCGGTTCATCTGTCCTGCACCTACACCAAGAACCTGCTTATTCTTGGCAACAACAATAGCATTAGATTTGACATGCTTAACAATTTTCCAGGCAAACTCGAGATCTGCACGGGTCGCAGCCTCTAGTTCACCTTCTGTGACTTGCTTGGTCTCAGCTTGCTCCAACGAACCTAAATCACGTTCTTGAACTAAGAGACCACCAACGATTTTTTGCATAGTTAGAGCTGGTTTTCTAGCACTAGGTGAAAGACCTGGAAGTTTGAGTAAGCGCAAGTTACTCTTTTTCTGGAGTATCTCTAATGCTTCAAGCGCAAAATCAGGGGCTATAACTACCTCTAAAAAGATCTTACTTAATTCAGTGGCCATTTCTTTAGTTACGGAACGATTAGCAGCAATTATACCACCGAAGATAGAAACTGGATCAGACTCATAAGCTAAATTATAAGCAGTAGCTATATCTTTAGCCGAAGCAACTCCACAAGGATTGGTGTGTTTTACTGCTACAACAGTTGGTTCGGTAAATTCGTTTAGTAGTTCCATAGCAGCGTTTGTGTCGTTTATATTGTTATAAGAAAGCTCCTTGCCATTTAACTGCTCTGCTTGAACTAGTGATGGTTCTAATACCCGGAAATCTTGATACAAAGCTGCTTTTTGATGGGGATTTTCCCCATAACGCAAATCCATCTTCTTTTTAAAAGACAGCTCTAAAATCTCTGGGAATTTTTCTTCATCTGCACTATAATTAGAGAGATAACGATAAATTAGAGCATCGTAATCAGCAGTATGTTTAAAAGCTTTGACTGCTAGATATCTTCTAGTGTCATAGGAAACAGAGCCCTCTTTTTCTTGCAGTTCTTCTAGTAAGAGACGATAATCCTCTGGCTCTACAACAACTGTGACATACTTGTAGTTCTTAGCTGCAGCTCTAATCATTGAAGGTCCGCCAATATCTATATTTTCAATTGCTATATCTTCAGTTACATCACTACCAGCAATAACCTGAGCAAAGGGATAGAGATTGCAGATTACTAAGTCGATAAGACCTATATTGTGTTTTTCTAAATCGTTTAGGTGCTCTTCCTTACGTTCGGCTAAAATACCACCAAAGATATTTGGGTGTAAGCTCTTTACTCTCCCCCCTAACATCTCTGGGAATTGAGTAATTTCGCTAACTTCTTTTACTGGTAGACCAGCTTTTCTAATTCTCTCGGCTGTGCCGCCAGTGGAGATAAGTTCTACACCTAATTCATTTAAACCACGCGCAAGTTCTTCTAAACCACGCTTATCAGATACGCTAATCAGTGCCCTCTTGATTTTCATAACGCAAAACTCCTTTAAGTTTGCTATAATTATCTTCGTCTGCTAAGAACGTTTTTGCACTTTATTCATTTATAATAACCTGCCGTCCTTTGGCGGTTAAACGTCCTTTAGCTAGCAATTCTAAAGCTAAAGGATATATTTTGTGTTCTTCTACTAAAATGCGACTAGACAAGCTCTCTACAGTATCATCTGCTAATACAGGAACTGCCTTTTGTAAAATGATTGGTCCACTATCTAGGCCTTCATCCACAAAATGAACTGTGCAGCCAGAAATTTTAACACCATGTTCCAAAGCTTGCTTTTGAGCATTTAAGCCGGAGAAAGCCGGTAAAAGCGAGGGATGAATATTAAGTATTCTCCCAGGAAATTTAGATACAAATTCGGATCCTAAGATCCTCATAAAACCAGCTAAACAAACTGTATCTACACCTTTATCTAAGAGATACTGAGCTAAAGCTCTATCGTAATCAGCTCGGTTATTAAACTCCTTTGGTAATAGAGAGAAAGCTTTAACACCTAGTTGGGTCGCTTTTTGTAAACAAGGTGCGTCAGCTTTATCGGCAAGGGCCAGGATAATATTTACAGGTAGTTTTCTTCCATTGATAGCTTCAATGAGATTTGCCATGTTACTGCCCCTGCCTGAGCCTAATATAGCCAAATTAAGCATGGCTTACCTCTCCTTTTTCAGGGTCAGTCCCTTTTCTCCCGCAATAATCTCACCTATCACGAAGCTTTCGACCTGGTGTTTAGCAAAAATTTCTTGTGCAGTTTTTAGATCAGTAGGATCTAGGTAGACCACCATACCTACACCTAGATTAAAGGTGTTAAGCATCTCCAAAGAATCAATGCTCCCAACCTTGCTTAACAAATGAAAGATTGGTGGCATCTCAATTAATGAAGTGTCTACAAGAGCCTGGGTTCCTTCTGGTAAAGCTCTAGGAAGATTTTCTGGTAAACCACCTCCACTGACATTGGCGATCCCATGAACTGAGATGGTATTCCAAAGTTCCATTAGTGGTTTAGCATAGACTTTTGTTGGTGTGAGTAGTTCTTCACCTAAGGTCTTCCCTAGTTCGGGAACATATTTATCCAGGGGCCAATCTTTATTACCAACAAATACTTTTCTGACTAAAGAAAAGCCACTGCTTTGCAAGCCTGTTGACTTGAGAGCTAAAATCACATCACCTGGTTTTACAGCTGAGCCATCAATCAATCGCTCTCTTTCGACTACACCGACAGCAAAACCAGCCAAGTCATATTCGTCCTCAGGATAAAAACCAGGCATTTCTGCTGTTTCGCCACCAATTAATGCACAACCAGCATCCTTACAGCCTTCAGCTACACCCTGGACTACTTTAGCCATCTTCTCTGGTTCTAACTTGCCACAGGCTAGATAATCTAGAAAGAACAGTGGCTCTGCTCCATGGCAAATAATATCGTTTACGCAATAAGCGACTACATCAATACCTATTGTGTCGTGTTTATCTAATAAAAAAGCCAACTTAAGTTTAGTACCTACACCATCTGTACCGGAGACTAGTACAGGATCTTTATAAGCCCCCAGACGGAAAAAGCCACCAAAGCTACCAATATCTGTTAAAACCTCACTCCGATGAGTGGCATGAGCTAGGGGTTTGATGAGGTTAACAAATTTATAGCCCATATGAATATCAACACCAGAATCTTTATAGGTCGCTCCTTTGGTCATGCTTACTCCCCCTAAGATTTATTTAAACATTTTTATAGTTCAATAACTGTAGGATATTTACCACTAAAACAAGCACTACAAATCTCTTGAGCGTTAACACCAATTGCTCGGTATAAACCTTCTATACTTAAAAATTCCAAGCCATCAGCACCTATTGCTTTACCGAGTTCTTCTTTATCTAAACGACTAGAGATCAGCTCGTCTTTACTAGTGGCATCAACGCCATAGTAACAAGGATATCTAAATGGAGGCGAAGCTATATAGACGTAAACTTCTTTAGCACCGCCTTCTCTTAAAAGTTGCACTGTTTTACGACTAGTGTTACCACGGACAATTGAATCATCTACTAGTACAACTCGTTTACCTTTTAGAACTGAACTAATTGGCGTTAACTTTAAACGCAATGCGTTTTGTCGCGTCTTTTGATCGGGACGAATAAAAGTTCTCCCCACATAACGGTTTTTAACTAAACCTATCTCATACGGTATACCTAGTTCAGTAGCTAAACCTAAGGCTGCGGAAATGCCTGATTCCGGTGCAGCCATTACTAAATCAGCTTTAATAGGTTTTTCCCTGCCAAGTTCTCTACCTAAAGCTCTTCTTGTCTGATGAACATTCTTACCAGCTAAGATAGAATCTGGTCGGGCTAAATAGATATATTCAAAAACACACAGCGCAGGATCAGCTTCAGCAAGCACTTTTTGTCGTTTTATACCTTCACGGCTAATAGTCACCATTTCACCTGGCTCCACTTCAAAAAGTAGCTCTGCACCACAGTTTTCAAAAGCGCAGCTTTCCGAGGAGACCATCATAATATCACCAAGCTTACCAACACAAAGTGGTTTCATACCTTGGGGATCACGTAGAGCATAAAGAGATTTATTATCCATCAACACCAGTGAAAATGCTCCTACAGCTTGGGAAGCGGCTTGGGAAATTGCTTGTGCTGTTTCTAAACGACTGTTCCTAGCCATAAGAGCTAAAAGTATTTCACTATCGATACGAGTCTGTAAAAGGGTACCACGGGAACAAAGATCATCTCTTAAAGCTCTGGAGTTAATAAGATTGCCATTGTTAGCTATAGCAATATCACCATGTGCAGTGTGCCCGACAAAAGGTTGCGCACTAACAACTGATCTCTCACCACTTTGATTACTACGCACATGACCTAAAGCCATAGGTGATTCTGGGGCTCTTTCTTCTAACTCTCTTAATGCTTCGTGAACATAACCTAAGCCTTTATAAACATCGATCTTTGCTTGGTCCAATAAAGCGATGCCAGCCGCTTCTTGACCTCGATGTTGTAAAGAGAAAAGGCCATTATAGACAAAGGGAACAACATCATCTTGGCCTGTAAGGCTGAGTGCGGCAAAGATGCCGCACTCTTCACTTAGTTCTGCCATAAGCTCAGCCCTCCATAATCCGACTGAGATTTTGATAGGCTTTTTGTAATTTATCTATTGATACATTGATTAGAGGCTTCTCTTTAGTAGCAACTTGGAGATAATCACCAGAAACCACACCTAGTTCTGTAACTGGCAAACCAACAGCCTCAACTTCTCCTTTAACTGCATAGTAAGCGGCTTTCTCAATAGCTATAACAGCACGAGAAGGTTTCTCACCAAATAAAGCAACATGTGGTGTATCGCTAGCTATGGTTATTTGCAAACCTGTCTTCGTAGCTAGAGCCATCTCAGCTAGAGCAATTCCTAGGCCTCCGTCGGAGATATCATGAGCTGCTTTGACTAAACCTTTAGCAATCAATTCGACTAAAACTTGTTGCAGTGCTATCTCTTGTTTCCAATCTATTGCAAAGACCTCGCCGTCTACTTTATTATGGAAGGTCTTGAGATACTGAGAAGCATTTAAAGAATTATTTGTTTCGTCACCTATAAGCAAGAGGAGGTTATCTTTTTCTGGCTTAATGGTAACATGGTTATCTCCTTCGATTACACCAACTACACCAATGATTGGTGTCGGATAGATACTTTTGCCACCAGCTTCATTGTAAAAGCTTACATTACCAGAAACCACTGGAATACCAAGTTTACGACAAGCAGTAGCGATACCTTCTACACTTTCGACGAAGGTATAATAACTTTCTGGATCTTCAGGATTACCAAAGTTAAGCCCATCGGTAACGCCTAGAGGCTTAGCGCCTGTCATAGCAATATTACGTGTTGCTTCAGCTACTGCTAATTCGGAACCTCTACGAGGATCTAGATAGCAATAACGGCCGTTGCAATCTACGCTTAATGCCAGTTTTTTCTCGCTACCTTCGAGACTTAATACAGCGCCGTCGCCACCGGAGCTTACCAAGGTTTCGCCGCGAACATTGTCATCAAACTGATTGTAAATCCAAGCCTTGCTAGCTAAGTTAGGCTCAGCTAATAACTTGAGCAAGGTTTCGTTGTAGTCAGTTGGTTCATTAACGTTAATAGCTTTTTTTACCTCGTCGAGGTAAGCAGGTCTTTTGTATTCTGGATGATAAATTGGCGCACTGGCTAAAGCTTTAGCGGGAACTTCAGCATAAACCTCACCAGCCATTTTTACTCTTAAAATACCATCATCTGTGGTCTTACCAACTACCTCAAGTGGTAGGTCATATTTAGCAAAGACAGCTTTCACTGAAGCTAGATTTACTGGTTTAATAATAATTAGCATCCGTTCTTGACTCTCCGAAAGCATAATCTCATAAGGGGTAAGGTCTGGTTCTTTCTTAGGTACATTATCAAGATTTAGATCTATGCCTACACTACCTTTAGCGGCCATCTCACAAGCAGAACTAGTAAAACCTGCTGCACCCATATCTTGAATAGCTTCAACTAAATCTCTATCGATAATTTCCAGGCAAGCCTCGGTGAGTCTTCTTTCAATCTCAGGGTTACCTTCTTGAGCTTTAGCTGGCTTTTCCTTACCTTCAGCTCCTAATTCCACTGAAGCGAAAGTAGCACCATGAATGCCTTCTCTACCAGTAGCTGCACCAGCACAGAGAACTGTCAGGCCTACACCTTCAGCTTTAGAAGTAGCTAGTTTTTCTTTTTTGGCAACACCAACGGCCATAGCGTTTACTAAAGGGTTGGCTTCATAACTATCTTCAAAATAGATTTCGCCACCAACAGTTGGCACTTGAACTGTATTACCATAATCAGCCATACCACGAACGGCTTCTTTAATTAGATAACGAGTGTGCTCATTTTGGGGATTGCCAAAACGCAAAGAATTAAGAACCGCTACTGGTCTAGCACCCATGGTAAAGATGTCTCTTAAGATGCCTCCGACCCCTGTTGCGGCCCCATGATAGGGCTCAACAGCTGAAGGGTGGTTGTGACTCTCTACTTTAAACACTATAGCTAAATCATCAATCTCCACTAGGCCTGCATTTTCTTCGGTTTCCGTATTCTTTTTCGGGAACTTAGCAAATTGTGCTTTGGAATGTTTATAACCACAATGTTCGGACCACATGACAGCAAAAAGCCCTACTTCGGTATAATTAGGTTCACGACCTAAAATGCTCACTATTTTTTCAAATTCAGCATCAGTTAGTCCCATACTAAGATAGACTTGGCGTTCCATCATGCTACCCCCTAAAAATTAACTTGCAAATTTACAGAGCAAAACTTATGGTAAGCAATAAATCTTAAAGGCTAATTCGTTCGAGCATTTCTTTATAAGCTTCTGATACTTCACCCAAATCGTTACGAAAGCGATCTTTATCTAGCTTTTTACGTGTATCTTTATCCCAAAAGCGGCAAGTGTCAGGAGAAATTTCATCAGCTAATATGATCTCCCCGTTTAGTCTGCCAAATTCCAACTTGTAATCTACTAAAAGTAGATTAGCTTTGATTAAAAATTCTTTAAGAAGTTCGTTTATCTTTAAGGCTTGTCTACCTAACTCAGCTAACTCTTCTTTAGTAGCTACATTTAAGGCTTCGATATGATAATCATTGACCAAGGGATCTCCTAGAGCATCGTCTTTATAATAGAATTCTAAAATTGGTTTTTCTAATTCTTTACCTTCTGGTAAACCTAAGCGTTTACATAAGCTGCCAGCTGCGATATTTCTTACTACTACTTCTAACTGGATTATCTCAGTCTTTTTGGCACGCATGGTTAAATCGTCGACGATTCCCACCATATGAGTCTTAACACCATGCTTGGCTAAGTAATCAAAAAAGATTTGGGAAATAGCCAGGTTATAATGCCCTTTGCCTGCGATTGTGCCTTTTCTTAGGCCGTTAAACGCAGTCGCATCATCTTTGAAATAGATCAGGACCTCATCAGGACTTTCTGTGGCATAGACGATCTTGGCTTTGCCTTCATAAAGCTTTTTCATCTTTTGACCTCCTTAATAAGACCTTCCCATTTATCGCAAATTAACTCAGCCTTAGCGGCTGCTAACCCTGTGTACTTAGTTGGATCTTTTATAACCTGTAACTGTTTTTCTGGCAGCGAAGCGAGTAAGTTAACTAACTCCTCATCTTCTTCAATTAACTGCCAGAGTGTTTTCCCAGTTTGGCCACTCTCTAAGGTTAATTTTCTTACACATTCGTGAGCATCCGGATGCCCTGCATCAGCTAATAAAATATAGAGTGGTTCAGCAATTACCATTTGGGCACTTTGATTAAAATTGCGAAGCATGGCTTCTTCGTCCACTCTTATACGTGCCAATACTCGGTTCAATCTATCTGTGGCTAAGCAAAGGCCCGCTATTATTTCGCCAGTAAACCTTGCAGAAGCTGAATTACTTAAATCTCTTTGATGTTCGGAGATTTGGTCCATATAAATAGTCATCATGCGGGGCATGAAACTTTTCCATAAACTCTTTACATGTTCAAAGTTCCAAGGATTGCGCTTGTGTGGCATAGTCGATGAACCAACTTGAGTTGAAGCAAAAAACTCAAAAACCTCACCGATTTCACTTCTTTGCAAATGCCTCATATCATCAGCAATATTGGCTAACACCCCAAAAGCGCTGATATAACCATGAATCAAATCCAAAAGTGGTTCGGGAGGTACTATTTGTGTCGCAATATCGGCAGGTTTTAAACCAAGTTCTGTAGCATAATCAGCTTCCAGCTGGAGTGGATCAGTTACCACCACAGAACTAGCATTATAAGCCCCAACAGCTCCTGCCAGCTTTGCAGTTAACTTTTGGGAAGCTTCTTTAATAAATAATATTCTGCTTCCTAATCGCTCTACATATAAAGCTACTGAGAAGCCAAAAGTAATTGGTACAGCATGTTGGCCGTGGGTTCTACCCATCTGTAAAACCTTAGCATTGTCTCTGGCCAGTTTGATTAATGTCTCTTCTAATTCAATTAAGACCTTGAGCACTAACTCCTCTGTAACTCTTTTATAACGATAAGAAGTAGCGGAGTCCATAATGTCTACTGAGGTGGCCGTAAAATGAATCCAAGGTTTAGCAACATTGGAGACGCGGTTACGTAAACAATTGACTAAAGCTCTAATGTTATGCTTGGTTTTTTCTTCTTCGGCATAAACTTCTTCAGGTGTTATAACTTTAGCCGCTTCCAAAACTTCCTTAGCAATTTCATGAGAACAAAGCCCAGACTTAGCTAAAGCCTTAACTAAGGCAGCTTCTGCTAAAGCTTCTGATTTGATCACTGCTGTCTCAGACAAATATTCCCGTAATGATTCGGCTAATTCTTGGTTACTCATATAATACCGATGATCCAGTGGGGAAAGGTTATCAAAGAGATCCACAGATGGCACCTCCATTTGTTTTTAAAAAACACAAGGGCGGACAGGTTTTTTTAAGAAACCTGCCCGCCCGGGTTTTTATCCCTCTAGGGTGTAGCGACAGAGTCGCCTGCACCACTTGGTCCAGACTCCTTTGCTTTATATAACACAAGGACGGAACCCTAGGTGCACTTTCTTAATATCTAATTGTTTACGCCTCGAATATACCATCTAAGCTAATTAGTGTCAAGCGAATAGCATCATATTTTTTACAAAGTGATTTGGCTCTTAGCAAACAAGCGTATTTTCGCTACAATCTTTATTATTACTATTTCCAAGCTAGTTATGCTATATTGAGAAGATTTTGAGAGTGTAGATCACAGATTACTATTATCAATAATAATTAGCTTCTGATACAAATAATGTTTTTAGCCATCTATTTTCTTTTTAGTTTTTATAGCTTTTTATCTGCAATTCTTGGTCTTTTCTTCTTACATCAGCACTTTGTTTTTCACGAAATGCTGTTATATTATGGGCAACTTGCTCGTCGCTTAAAGCAATAATTTGACCTGCTAATAAAGCAGCGTTTTTCATATTATCTATACCAACTACAGCTACCGGTATTCCTGGTGGCATTTGCAAATTAGCAAGAACTGCATCTATTCCGGATAACGCCCCAGAAGCAATCGGTACACTAATTACAGGTAGAGGCGTAGAAGCAGCTAAAACGCCCCCTAAGTGAGCAGCCATACCTGCTACAGCAATTATTACTTTTAAGCCCCGATCCTTAGCAGTTTCAGCATATTCTAAAGCTTCTTTAGGGGTCCTATGTGCAGAGATAATCCTTACCTCAAAATCAATTGCTAACTTTTCTAAAAGTTCCAAACCAGAAGCAATTTTAGGTATATCAGAATCACTACCTAGAACAACTCCAACTCTTGGCATTGGTTATCCTCCTTTAGGGAAATAAAGAGCAGCCAATATTGGCTGCTCTAATTAATTTATCTAATACCTTCATACTTACCCATAGTGGCTTCGGCATCAAGGTCACTCTTCTTAAAGAGAAGACGTGAGTAAGCCCACCACCATACATATCGGGCCCCATAAGCCAATACTGGGCTTAAGACCAAGATGATGATACTCCAAACTGCAAATTTGGCTCTAACCATTGTTATAGCTAGACCTATAATAGTACCTGCAACAAAAGCGTAGATATCAGAATAAGTCTCAATACCAAGATACTTAACTTGTTTATCTTTAGCTCTGATAGAAGCTGCGATAACGCCAAAAATACCTAAATAAAGAACTGTTCCGACAAAGATTAAAAATTTAGCGCCACCCTTTAAACCTTCAGTTTTTTCTGGTAGCTCAGCAGCACCTTGGGTTACTGTTCTAATAACAGAAACCAAAGAAGGAACAACAGCACCAAAAAGAACATAGGCAGCTAGGACAGCCAAAATTACAGCTGCACCTGCTTGGAAACCACACTTATTACGAATTTTCCTGTCGGTTTTTACGGCAAGGATATTATATTTTTCTTGCAAAGAACTCATGCAAAAGCCTCCTTAATTAAAGCTCACGAAAAAGCTAATAATCTGGTGCCAGAGAAGCTTGAGGTAATCCCAGAAATTAAGTTCACCCTTAATTTCTCCGTCTCTGGTAATTAATCCAACATAGTCAATCTCTAAGGGTCCAGAGACTACATCCATTCTAATAGTTACTTCACCTTTAGGCATATAAATAAAATATGGTTGTCTGGTCTCAGAATCCTCGATTCTTCTTTCCTTCCAATCGTTGCGTTTCTCTGACCAACCATCTGTAGGATAGAAGCGGATCTCCTCCCAATCTGGGAACAGAGTCTTACCATTTACCTGAATTGATCTTACACAATCTATACTGCGGTCTCCTAAAGAATAGCGGAAGAAAATAGAATATAGTCCATCTTCAGGTACATTTATTTTCCACTCAACAAAGTCGCCTTCGGTATCAAAACCGCTAAGAGCTTTGCTACGGCTAGCTGCAATACGTCCAACCTTAGCGAAATCTCTATTACTATTAAAATAATTTTCGCCTTGTGAAAAGACAAAATGCTTAACTGCACCAGATACACGAATAAACTCTATATCAAAGGCACCGCTTATGTTGGTAAAACGGATCTTGTGTTTACCTTTATCCATGATAAATCCAAAAGGAACACCATTATCTTTATCTGATACTGGTTCAATACGTTCTAGAGTCTCAACAGAACTGGCATAATAAACAGAGTTAAAATACAAATTAGTTGACTCTATAAACTGATGCTTACCATCAATTGTAGCATCTAAAACTATAGGTTCTGCTTCAGAACTAGGTAGCTTATATTTAACCCAAATCTCATACAAGCCTCTAGCTGGTGCATCAAATTCCCATTCAACGTAAGCATTCTCCTGATCAAAACCTGTTATGATTTTGTCTTCTAACTTAGCTCCACCACCAAGTTTAGCTTCTTCTGCACTCAGTTCTTTTTTAATTTTACTGTTAACCTTTAGCCAATTATCTTCTTGATACTTTTGAGTCAACGACAAAAAACTTTTAAGATCTTCACCTTTTTTTGCAGATATTTCATCTACCCATACATCAGCAAAGATCTGCCCACCTAGCACTAGTGTCATAATTAAAACCAATGCTATTTTACTTAGCCGTGACATCAGATCACTCCTTCGTACTAAGTTCAACACTAATTAATTCGCAGTCTCCTCACCATTTCCCTTCGAATTCTTAAATGTTTCTGTGCTTTTAGACCAAAATGGTATCACTTTTTTATACCAATACCACCAGCTCTCGTAGAGAAGCAAAGTTGGCGGAATTGCTAGCCCAACAATTATGAGAAGAATTCCCCAAATAGGTACAGAGCCAGTGTTATCACTAAGGGTAAAAATGGTGAAAGTTGCTTGAGGTAGCCAGTTGAAAAAGAAAGCACTAATCACAAAAAAAGCTAGCAGAAAATAGGGAATTATGTCTTTGCCAAATTTAATTTTTCCCACAGTTATAAATTTGCTTAACCTATTTAAGGCACCTGTAAAAGCACCTAACATAGAAAAGAGCATAGTGTAGGCAAGTAATCCTTGCCACATACCTTTTATGTCACCTGTTATCCCAATGGTAACAGAAGATTTGGCAGTCATTTCTTTTAAATAGGGAATAGATAAAAATGTTCCCAAGATACTCATTAAGAAAAGAATAATTAAATAGACCCCAATAATCGTAGCAAAGACTAAGGAACCGGCTAAAAATCCAGCTATAATAGCAGTATTACTATCAGCTTCTGCTGCTAAAGCTTCTCGAGTGTAATCATCGTATTGTTTATCACGAGTTTTTTTCATCGGGCCACCTCCCAGCCTATCTACAAAACTGGTTAACTTGAAGAAAGCTTCTCCTCCTATTGGAGGAGAAGCTTTCTTAGACTCAGCTAATTTATTCTTCTTCTATAGTCAAAGTAATGTCGTCAAACCAAACTGTACCGCTGTTGTCTGCAGAGGACAAGAAGATTTTTGCATAGACTGTTCCTTCTGGAACATCTGCTCTAACAAAAGTCTTGGTCCAATCTGAAGTTCTGCGTCCAGCGTTACGGCTAGCGGTTCTCTCACCGATCTCGTTACCTGCTGCATCAAAGAAACCAACTTGAATGGTTGTTTCACCTGTTGGATCCTCTGCCTTAATGAAGGCTTGAGCTCTTACTTCGATACCAGGTTTGAGCATAATGATGTCGCTCTGCCAGTAACCAACTTTGCTTGGTAGGTTAGCTGTATTGCGTAGACCTACACAGTAGAAGCCAGTGTAAGCTGTTGCTGCTTTTTCCCACAAGAAGATGTTCTTGTCATCGCCATTTGGTGTCCATTTGGCTGGGAACTTGGCAGGAACTTCAAAGCTTGGGTTGTTTACAAGACTAATAGCATCGGTTAGCTCGACAGCGATATCGCCATCAAGACCGATACCAGGATTAATAGTGTAAACACGTACTGCTAAAACGTTCTTACCACCAAAATTGATATAAGTAGCAGGGACTGAATATTTTCTCTTACCTGCTCTGTTACCATTACCGATACCAATACCATTTACAAAAGTCCAGTCAAAGTCATTAAGAGTAGGGATACTTACAAGAAGATCTCCCTTACCTTTCCATTCTGCTGGAACTGTAAATTCATAGCGATACCAGCCAAAACCAAGAGCAGGAGCCTCTGCTGTTTTAGCATACTTTTCCCAGTCGCTTACATCATATTCAGGTTCTGCCCAAGCCATGTCATCATCAAATTGGAAATGCCACTCTCCGTTTAAGCTAATTGACTCTTCTGCCATGGCTACAAAACTTAAAAGACCGACTAACACTAGAGCAACAAGACTAGCAAACCAAACTTTCTTTGTCATCTTTTCTCCCCTCCATCTCTTTTTTCCTGGAGCTAAAAACCCCCAACTGTCAGACCTCCGTTTTTGAAACCAAATACCTAAATAATTAGTTACATAAAAACGGTAACTTCTGACTGTAAGATACTTTACAAGGGGCCAAATACCTTTAGGGATTAGGCCCCAAAGTAAACTTACTTAATTAGGCTTTAACAAGCATTGTTTCTTCAGTGTCTCTATCAAAGAGTTGAATACCACGTGGATCTGCATAGAGTTTAATCTCTTGTTCTACTCTTGCAGATGTATGAGCATCAACTTCTGCAATATACTTGCTATCGCCGTCAAACCAGGTGAGATAGGCTGAGGCGCCCATTGGTTCGTAAATATCTACTTTAATAGTAATGATGTTTTCTGGATCTACATTAATGTCTGTTACAAACTCAACGTCTTGTAAAGCTTCTGGTCTTAAACCAAGATACACTTCTTTATCAACATGAGCTTGAACATTAGGTTGTTTGGCCTCTTCAGCTAATAACTTAATTCTAAATTTATCAGTTTTTGCGTATACATTGTCGCCATTCTTCTCTAATTTGGCTTTGAAAATATTCATGCTAGGATTGCCAAGGAAGGTAGCAACAAATTTATTTTTTGGTCTTAAATACAATTCTTTAGCTGGACCTTGCTGTTGGATAACACCATTATTCATAAGAACAATTCTGTCACCCATGGTCATAGCTTCTTGCTGATCGTGGGTTACATAAACGGTTGTAACCTTCTTTTTGCGTTGCATTCTCTTGATATGCGCACGCATTTCTGATCTCAGCATTGGATCGAGGTTAGAAAGAGGTTCATCCATCAGAAGCACTTTAGGCTGACGCACAATTGCACGTCCGAGAGCCACACGTTGTTTCTGACCGCCAGAGAGCTCGCTTGGGAATCTGTCTAGATATCCAGAAAGACCTAGAATGCTAGCAGCTTCTTCAATAGCTCTTTTGGCTTCAACTTCTCTCATACCTGTGTTTTCTAAAGCAAATTGCATATTCTCATAAACAGTCTTATGAGGATACAATACATAATCTTGGAAAACAATAGCGATATCTCTGGCATCAGGTGGTACATTGTTAACCACTTTGCCATCAATAAGGATATCTCCTTTGGTGATCTCTTCAAGACCGGCAATCATACGTAAAGTTGTTGTTTTACCGCATCCTGAAGGGCCAACCAAAACTAAAAACTCTTCATTTTTAATATGCAAGTTTAGATTATCTACAGCAACAACACCATTGGGATATTGCTTAACTACGTTTTGCAAATTTACATCTGCCAAAGCGTTGTTCCCCCCTTAAACGAAATTACCAAATTAAGCGTTGGCAACTGAAAGTATTTTATCCTGAGTAACTATAGCTTCTTCTGTATCGGCGTCAAACAAATAGATCTTTGCTGGATCTAGATGAACATAGATGGTATCACCAACATTACCATCAAAGTTAAGATCAGCTTTAGTGATCGTTTCTACATTTTCTTGGAAAGAAAAGAAGAGATAGTTAGCTCCTTCATTAGGTAGAGGTTCAATAACATCGATATTTGCTGGGTAATAACCTGCTTCTTTTTCGAATTTAAATTGAACATGCTCTGGACGAATACCTAACGCCAGTTTTCTGCTTTCGTCGCCTATTGCTTTGGCAACTTCATTTGAGATCTCTACCTCAAAACCTGCACCTACTAATTTTTGGCCTTTTAAGGTTACATTCATGAACTTCATAGGTGGTAAACCAATAAAGTTAGCTACGAACATGTTAGCAGGATGTTTGTAAATCTCGTTGTATGGAGCTACCTGTTGAATCATACCGCTTTTCATAACTGCGATACGATCACCTAAGGTAACAGCTTCAACCTGGTCATGTGTAACGTAGAAAGTAGTAACCTTAAATCTTTTTAGCAGACGTTTTAGTTCAATTCTTGTTCTTTCACGCAGTTTAGCGTCAAGGTTAGAAAGTGGCTCATCTAGCAAGAAAATAGTTGGTTCTTTAATAATACAACGACCCAACGCCACTCTCTGTTGCTGTCCACCAGACAGCTGGCCGGGTTTGCGGTTTAAGAGTTCTTCAAAGCCTACGCCAAGAGTCTCTGCAGTGATTCTTACACGCTCGTTAATTTCCTCTTCTTTTACCTTGCGCAGTTTGAAGAAGAACGAAAGATTTCCTTTAGACTTATAGTGCGGGTACAAAGCATAGTTTTGGAAAACAATACCTATACCACGATCTTTAGGTTCAACTTCATTTACTACCTTATCATCAAAATAGACATTCCCACTTGTAGAATGTTCCAAACCGGCAATAACGCGCAACAAGGTAGACTTTCCGCAACCCGACGGCCCTACGACAGCGATAGTCTCTCCGTCGTTGATAGTCAAGTTGATATTTTTCAATGCATAGACTTTTGAGACTTCTCCATTAGGAGCTTTTTGCTCAAAAACCTTTTCAATATTTTCGAGCCGTACGGTTACCATTATAGATTCACCTCTTAATAGATTAGCCCTTCATACCAGAGTAGGTCATTGTCTCAACAACGAATCTCTGGAAGAAGATAAATACTAGGATTACAGGAATAGTAGTTAGGAAACTGCCAGCTGCGGCTGCACCCATACGAGCGATGTTTTGACCATCAGAAATAGTTCTCATAGCCAAAGGCAATGTCTTCATAGAGTCGCTCGTGGTCATAATAAGAGGTGAGAAGAAGTCGTTCCATGTGCCAATAAAGGTAAAGATTGATAAGGTTGCCCAAGCTGGTTTACAAAGAGGCAAAATAATGTGAGTGAAGATCTTCCATTCGCTAGCTCCGTCCATTTTAGCAGACTCTAGCATTTCATTAGGAATTGGCTCAATAAACTGCTTCATAAGGAAGAGTCCATAAGAACCTGCTAATGCAGGAATGATCAACGCATAATAGGTGTCGATCCAACCAGTATTACGGATAACTAGGTATCTAGGAATCATAGTAACGTGGCCGGAAATCATAAGAGCACTAATAATCAAATTGAAGATAAACTCTCTGCCAGGGAATTTATGCTTGGCTAGAGGGTATGCAGCCAAGGTGGCTAGGATAATAGTACCGACAACCACAATGGTTGAAACGAATGCACTATTGAAAATATAACGAATAAATGGTGTGTCGGTGCTGGTCATAGCCAGTGCTAAGTCACTAAAGTTTTTAGTGGTTGGAACACGCACTAAAAATCTTGGTGGGTAAAGAAGCAACTCAGTAACTGGTTTGAATGCTGTAGAAATCATATAAACAATCGGTAAACTCATGATAATGGCACCGAGAGTTAAAATCGCATAAATAACAATCTGGCCCGTTGTAATTCTTTCAACTGCCTTACCCCTTGTTGGGGCCTTTCTCTTTTTGGCAGACATTTCCGTACCTCCTTAGGAATTCACAATAACTCTGTCTTTTCCCGTTAAGCTATCGATTCTTGTACCACTAACAACCTAAGTTTATAGGTCTTTAGAGGAGAGGACCTTACGTAAGACTGAAGAGATAATGAAGGTCATCAAGAAGAGGACGATAGCGATTGCAGATGCATAACCCATCTCAAAGCGCAAGAAAGCATAGTCATACAAGTGACCAACAATAGTGTGTGCACAGTAGAGGGTACTTGGGAAACCCGCCATGACCATGGTCAAGTCGAATACTTGGAACGAGCTAACAACAGTCATAACCGCACCGAATAGCAATGCGGGGCGAATCATAGGCAGAGTAATATGCCAGAACTCCTGCCAACGAGTTGCACCATCGATGAGTGCTGCTTCATAAAGCTCATGAGGCACACCTTGCAAAGCGGCAATAAAGACAAGGAATGATGTACCCATACTCATCCAAATAGATGTAATCATAATAGCTGGCAAGGTTGTTTTAACGTTCTTTAACCATAAGACTGGCTCTTCAATAATACCCCATTTTAATAAGAGGTAGTTGAGTAAACCGTATTTGCTACCGTTATACAGATACATCCAGATAACAGCCATAGCAACGCCTGAAGTAATGGATGGAATATAATAAATCAAAGTATATAGTTTACGATATTTAACCTCATTGATTAGCCAAGCTAAAATCAATGATAGACAATAACCGAGAGGACCAGTAACAATAGAGAAATAGAAAGTGTTCTTTACAGCTAAATAGAACAATTGATCATCGGTAAATAAGCGAGCATAGTTTTCAAGTCCAACCCATACAGGAGGTTGAATCATGTTATAGTAGGTCAAGCTCAGAAACATAGCCCAGATGACAGGAATTACAGTAAAAATAATAAAGATTAGCATATACGGAGCAATAAACGCATATGACCAGCGGTACTCCTTCATTCTCTCCCATAAACTACGTGGCTTACCCTGAGAAGCTTGTACCTCTGGTGTGGCATTCGGGGTAACAGATGTGGTCGCCATTAAAAACTTCACTCCTTTATAAATTGTCTCCCCAATAACGGAGTAAACTTTATGTCAAAGGTATTCTTTCAAGAACTCGCCCAGCTCTTGAAAATTAACCTTCAGCACCTGAGAGCGTAAAATTGCCCACCCTAGCAAAGCCGCATCTCAGTTAAATCTTGACTCTTTGCACTCATTCGGTTAAAAGCCTGACTCCTTTTCCCCCAAAGTCAGTCTAAACACCCTCCCAACACCGGAAATCATCAAACAGACAAGTCAAATTGCTGGAAAGTAATTGACTTCCCACGCACCCCCTCCTTTTTGTGATTTTCCGAAGAAGTATCTAACTCAGAAGCGTGCAAAGAGAATGTAGCTGCACAAACAGGTAAGTATTACAATACTGGAATTGTGCTACCTTGAAAAATTCTGCGTTTCCAGCATAAATCCTTCTTAAATATCTCCGGCGTTACATATTATCAATAAAACCTGCTAGTATATCATTTTCGACAAAATCTCGAAAATCCTTCTTTAGAAGTATAAATACAGTATAGAAGGAGAAATGTTTTTAGAAAGGCATGATATTCTTACTTTGTTTTCTCCTATATACGTGGTATCTCCTGCTTTTTTATTTCTTTTTCTATCTGCCATAATTGAAGATAAGCTGTGATTTGCTCTAAATTGCGCCAGCAAGTTTCTTTCTTCTTCTTGCTTAGTTTAATTTTTCCATACTTTTCTTCGATATGGGTACTAGTTATTTGCAAAACTTTTTCCTTTAACTGTGGCCATCTATCTTCGCTGGCTTTGGCTAATTCGTTAGGTGTCATACTTGCTCTAAATTGTAATCCATTGTTTTGACAAACCTTTATTAAACGCTTATAACACCCGCTGTGCCCCAAAATATATTTCTTCTCTACTGCTCTAGTAAGAAGATTATTACCAGGGTTTTCCTTTCCAGTTATTAGTACAACTTTTTTACCACTTTGTACTACTACATTTTTTAACCAAAGATAGATGTTGATAAAAAACCCGGGTAAACCTTCGAGCTTATCATACTCTGACTTAACAGCTAGATAAAGTAACCAACCTATAAATGTGGCTATCGTTAAAGCTGGCAACAACACCACAATTATTAATTGTAACACAAAAAATGTTATAAACAACCACCCAGTTGCTGTTGGTTTTCCTGGACTGAAGTTATCCTCAAGTTGCTCATTCCCCAAAAAAGGTATTGATCTTGGTTTTTCTCTCTCAGGAGCTTGGTAACTGTGTATTTTACTTAATAGATTAACTATGTTATTAGCAATTCTTTCGGATCGAATCGTCAGTATATTCCTTGGCATAAACCAAGAAAAAAATAATCACAATCAGAAAAAAAGCGATTAACGATTTTTGCCAGACACCTCTGTGCCCCTTAGGAAAATCGATCTTCATTCCCTTAAGATTAATAGCTAGTCCCCAAAATTGTATTAAGCTTAAATAAGTAAATTGTAAGAGCCAGAAAGGTAATAACGTCACAAGATTAATGTTAAATTGCCAAACAATTAGGTGTTCTACAAAACCTAAAAAGAGTGTTCTTTTGATAATTAAACTCATGCTAATGGGTGTAAAAGCTTTTATTCTTAGATCAGCAATTTCGTTATCTAAAGGATGCCAATAAGCTTTTATAGAGCTTAGCATCTCTCCGTGACTCAGGCCCCAATAGAAAGCTAGTATTAAAACAATTAAAGATAAATGCTCACCCTTAACGTAGAAAAGATTGGACCATGTAAATTTTAATTTGTAATAGGTTACAAGGATAACATTTGCCATCACTAAAGCTATTAAAAATACTACCCCGAAGAGAGAAAGAGGCGCTTCACTTTTTTTTCTAACTTGAGCAGTGATATCAGCTATAAAAGTAACTAGAACAAGAAATAACCAAAATAGCCAACCTCGCCACCAAATATTTTTGTTTAATAATAAAAACTGTCCTATTAAAGCAGCCGATAAAAGAGGTAGGGTTAGTTTAGATAAATTAATTTCAGAGAACTTCCAAGACAATGTCGCCTACCTCCCTTTTTAAGTTCTTTATGATAACCTTTACACCTGTACTCTTTGCTTTATTACTTAATTGCTCATGCTCTATTTTCTTTAATGGTCTAGTTACCAGTATCCAGATTTGTTTCCCATGTTGTTTGGCTTGCACAATTCTAGGCCACATTTCCTCAGAAATGGAAGCTGAAATAATCAGTAAGGCTGTGTCTAAAGATAAATCACCTAAAACCCGTTCTAGTAGTTTATTAAAAGGGAAAGAATGGCCGACATGTAAAGTGGCGAGAGACGTTAAGATTCTTAAGAATTGCTCTGGATCATTTTTAGGTTCTACACCGACAACAGGAAGTTTTCTATCATCCATATGCCTTATATCGCGGCCATTAGAATATAAGCCAACTCTTCCCTTGCTATCGAGGAGCCATTTAGCCATGCTAGCTGCGACTTCAATTGCTTCTTCTAGCTCCAAGGGTGTTTGATAGTCAAGAAGATTGCCATTCAGTAAAATAGCTAAAGATAAGGAACGATAATATTCACTTTGTCTAATCTTAAGAGAGTCAGCTCTTGCCGTAGCTTTCCAGTCGATAAGGTTTAGGGGATCTCCCCTTCTGTAATCCCTGCTGCCAAATACTGTCATTGGATCGGGAACAAAGCTTAGTTGGGTTTTTATAATAGCCTCCAAGCCCCACAAACCAGCTTGTTGAAAAATTACCCTCTGGTAGTTTGGGTAAATTATTATTTCATTTTTATCACCAAATTCTTTTTGGTAATGGTACAAACCAAGCAAATCCCCTATTATCAGCCGAAAAGGGTTAAAGTAATATAGACCTCTTTGCCTTGCTCTATATTTATAAAAATAAGTTTGATTACTGAAAGCGGGCAAGGATAAAACCCTTTTTTGTTCTCTTCCCGCAAGTCCTTGAGGTACATTTTCTTCTACATATACCCAGAGAACTGGTAAAAGGCCTGTATTTTTTACTACAACTTTAACTTTGATCTCTTCACCTATAAAATAACCTTTGCAAGCTACTTCTCGCTTTACTTGAACCTTTAATAAAGCTAATTGCGCCCAAGTTTGCGTTAAAAGAACAGTAAAAAACAGTATATATAAATAAATATATAGAGGTCCACCACCAAAAAGAATTACAATCACAAGCGTCAAAAGGATATATTTTAACCAACTTTGCACGATGGTGACACCTCCTATTATTATTACTACTATTTAAGTTACCCTTATAATTTATATTTTTATCAAAAAAAAG
>ENA-UOOI01001296-UOOI01001296.1-fermentation-metagenome-genome-assembly--contig:-NODE-1296-length-26790-cov-5.019712_pt1 | contig 26790 bp, 24 predicted proteins | sample MGYA00245779_ERZ724027 | MGnify/ENA primary metagenome ERZ724027 (study PRJEB28704, sample SAMN03018318) | fermentation metagenome | biome: anthropogenic terrestrial biome; feature: soil; material...
CCGCGTGGATTGAGCTTTATTACAATACTGAACGCCGCTACACTGCCAACGAGGGCAATCTTCCCCCTTTGAAAAAGAGAGCATTGTTCTTTTCCCTGGCGGCTTAAGGGGATGAGTATTCATGCCGAAGGAGTTCATCGCCGACCGGGCCGTCAACGCCTATATCAATGCCCACGGCCAGGAAGGCTTGCCCGCCGTTACGGTGGACGGCGAAACACGCGGACGGTAAATTTGCACTGATTGCGTGGAGCGCCGGGGAAATCAAGGGCGACCGCCTGTTGGCGCTTTAAGGAAGGCAGGAGCAGGATATGATAAAAGTCGCGTTATCTGTACCCACAATTCCTGCCGCAGCCAGATCGCTGAGGCGCTGAGTACCGGATCGTCAGGAAAGCATATACCGCCGTCAGCACGATGGGGACGAAGAACCGCAGCTGTGTCAGTGCAGGAAGCGAGATCAGAAGGCCGACGCCGATGATCCCGATATCTCTCAGCTGCCACAACCACAGCGTCGCTTTGGATTTCAGGTTGTCCGGGTAGATATACATGGAGGTCACTCCTGTTCCTGTTTGAAGATTCGCAGAAAATAAGCAATCCCGCAGAGCACATGTTCCACGCACGGGATCGCCACGCTGTTGCCGAGGGCCTTATACCGGGCACTGTCCGAAGCGCCGGGGATGTCCGTCCAGTGGTCCGGGAAACCCTGCAGCCGCTCACATTCGAGAGGCGTCAGGCGCCTGATGATTCGTCCGGTCCGGATGGGAGGGGAGGATATCTCTTTTGCCAAAAATCGCGATATTCATTGAATTATTCTGTAAAATGATGTACTATTGAGTAAAATGTATCTTAGGATGTGTACCACATGAAGCGACTTGGTGAAAATGATCCTGTATTGATAAAAGCTTTGGAAGACATTGTTCAAGCGAGCCTCAGCGAAGCACTGCCGCAAAAGCCGGTATATACGCTTCGTGAGATACTGCCGCATAAAACCGCGGTGGACTTGAAAGGTCTGGCAAAGGCAAGTCAGGTGACGGGCTACAGCAAAATGAAAAAAGCTGAACTTGTGGACGCATTGTGCGATTCGCTGCCAAATCCGGACAACATTGAAATCGCGCTGAACTGTTTGGAACGGCAGGAATGGGAATTTTTCAAAAAGGTAGCGAAACGGAAACAGCTTGCCGATAATCTTGCTTTTGCAGACAGTTTCGTGACAACGCAAAGTTTTGGCTTTTTACAGGCGTTCTTTAATGACGGCAACATGATTTTTGTGGTTCCGGAAGAAATCCGCACCGTTTTTGCCGATATGGTCCGTAATGGTACCGCAGACAGGATCGAACGCTCCGTTCTGCTTGATTGTTACGCGCGGGCTGCGGTCAATTTATACGGTATTATCCCGCTTGACGAGCTGGCGGAATTGTTCAATGGACAAAACGAAGAAAAGGCAACGGAGGATGAGTTGTTTTCCACGCTCCTGCGCCACATTCACGAAGAATCGGTCTACTGCTTTTGGGAAGAGTATCTGGTTCATACGGATTTTGAAAAGGACGACTTTAGCGGCGTTGCCGCGCTGAAAGAGGCCATTCGCGGAAAGAAGCGTTATATCCCGCCCAAGGAAGAATTTTTGAAATATGCCGATGATGGCTATTACGAGCAAACGCCGCAGGTGGAAAAGCTTGAAGGGTTTATCCTTGAGAACTTGACGCAGGACCGTATGGATGCGATGGAAATGGCAGATGAGATCGTACTCACCTGTATGGCGGAAGCACGGATGAAAGATGTCATGGGCGTGTTTGAAAAGCATGGAATCGTGTTCCATAGCAAAGAGCAAGTTGAAAGACTGATGCCGATTCTTACGGATGTTTGGAACAATGTCCGAATCTGGTCGAATAAAGGCCACACTCCCAATGAGATGACAGACAATTTTGGACGTCCGGTGCTGAGGGTGTTGCCGGGCGTCGGTAAAAAGCCCGGTCGTAATGACCCCTGTCCATGTGGCAGCGGGAAAAAGTACAAGAAATGCTGCGGCCGCAACGATTAAGCAGCAGTGTGGCCTGCCGCTTTATTACAAGAATATTATGAAAAGCGTATAGTTCCACCGGAACAGTGGTAAACAGCCCAACCGCCAGGAGTCCTTTTATGGCATTCAGCGCGGTGTCCCGGATACTGCCCCTGCCAATGTTAGCCGTGATCGTGCCCCATTTTGTATTGACCTTTGCCGATGACCTCGGCGGCGACCGCCACGGCGTTTCTGTCGAAATGGTTGTCCCGCTCGCGGATCAGGTAAAAGTGGATTTCATCTTCCGGGTATTGCGTGAGATGCTGGAGAGCGACTCATGTTCCGCGTTATAATGTTGGCTGCCCGGCAGCCGGCATCAGGGCCTGTGGACCAGGCCGAAATAGAGCAGGACCAGTGCCCCCAGGGCGATGCGGTACCAGCCGAACGCCTTGAAATCGTTTTTCTTGATATATCCGAGCAGGAACCGGATGGCGACGATGGAAACGACGAACGCCGTCAGTATGCCGGCGGCGAGCACGGCCGCCTCCTCGCCGGTGAAATGAAAGCCGAACTTCGCCATTTTCAGCGCGCTCGCGCCGAACATGACCGGAATGGCAAGGAAAAACGAAAATTCCGACGCCACTTCGCGGCTGGTGCCGAGCAGGATGCCGCCCAGGATGGTCGCGCCGGAGCGCGAGGTGCCGGGGATCAGCGAAAGGAGCTGGAACCCGCCGACGGCGAGCGCCTGACGGTAGGAAAAATGGGAAAAATCGCGGACGGAAGGGCGTCTGTGCCGGTTGTAGTTCTCCACGACGATAAACAGGACGCCGTAGACGATCAGCGTGACGGCGACGGTCCCGTAGTTATAAAAGAGCGCGTTGATCTGGTCGTTGAACAGCAGGCCGATCACGCCGGCCGGAACGCAGGCGGCAAAGACCTTGAGCCAGAGAACGGCGGTCTCGTGCCGCGCGGACGCCGATTTTCTGCGGGAAAAAGGGTTCAGCCTGTGAAAATAAAGGACCACGACGGCCAGGATCGCCCCGAACTGGATGACGACGAGAAACATCTCCTTAAAGGCGTCGCTGAGGTTCAGCTTGACAAATTCGTCCACAAGAATCATATGGCCCGTGCTGCTGATCGGCAGCCATTCGGTCAGCCCTTCGACCGCGCCGAGCAGGATGGCTTTCAGGATCTCCAAAATCATGGCGTGTTCTCCCGTCTCTCTTCTGTTGTGATGTCAATTTTCTATTATAGGGGGCGCCCGCGCAAAAATCAAGGCGCATTCCGCCGCCTCAGGCATTCCACCGAAAAATCGCGGCCGTTATGATGGAATGGAGCGTACGCCGAAGTCAAACAGCCGGTCCCCGCGTTTTGCGGAGACCGGCTGTCGTTTTCTTGTTTCGTCCGGACATCAGTACGCCTTGCCCCAGCAGACCAGCTTGTCGGCCGGTTTTCCGCAGCAGGCGCAAACGCCGGCGCGCCCCTGCAGATCGAACGGGATGCAGCGGGAGGAAAGCCCGGCGACCTCCCGGATCTTCTTTTCGCACGCCGCGTCGCCGCACCACATGGCTTTGACGAAGCCCGGCTTCGCGTCGGCGATTTGCTTCATTTCGTCGAGCGTCTCCGCCTCGTAGGTCATGCTTTCGCGGCGTTCGAGCGCGCGGTCGTACATGGTTTTCCGCACGGTCTCGAGCTGCTCTTCCACGGCCTGTTCCAGCCCTTCGAGCGGGACAAAGAGCTTTTCGCGGTCGGTGCGGCGCACCAGCACGCACTGGCCCTTTTCGATGTCGCGCGGGCCGATCTCAAGGCGAAGCGGCACGCCTTTCATCTCGTACTGGGCAAACTTCCAGCCCGGCGTCTGGTCGCTCTCGTCGAGCTTCACGCGGAACCGCTTTTTGAGCCGCCCCGCAAGCTCCCGCGCCTTTTCCGTCACGCCCGGCTTGTGCATGGCCACGGGGACGATGACGACCTGGACCGGCGCGACGGCGGGCGGCAGGATGAGGCCGTCGTTGTCGCCGTGCGTCATGATGATGCCGCCGATGATACGGGTGCTGAACCCCCACGAGGTCTGGAACGGGTGGCACAGGGAATTGTCCCTGCCCTGGAACGTCACGTCGAACGCCTTCGCGAAGCCGTCACCGAAATAATGGCTCGTGCCGGACTGCAACGCCTTGCCGTCGTGCATCATCGCCTCGATGGTGTATGTCGCCTCGGCCCCGGCGAATTTCTCGCTCTCCGTCTTCCGACCGCGGATCACCGGCATGGCGAGCTGGTTTTCGCAGAAATCCGCGTAGACGTTCAGCATGCGCAGCGTCTCCGCCTTCGCTTCCTCGGCGGTCTCGTGCATGGTATGGCCCTCCTGCCAATGGAACTCGACCGAGCGCAGGAACGGGCGGGTCGTCTTCTCCCACCGGACGACGGAACACCACTGGTTGTAGAGCTTCGGCAGGTCGCGCCACGAGTGGATGACCCGCGCGTAATGCTCGCAGAATAACGTCTCGGAGGTCGGGCGCACGCAGAGGCGCTCCGGCAGCTTCTCTTCGCCGCCCATCGTCACCCACGCCACCTCCGGCGCGAAGCCTTTCACGTGGTCCTTCTCCCTGTTGAGCAGGCTCTCCGGGATGAAGAGCGGCATGGAGACGTTCACGTGCCCGAGCTCCTTGAACCTTTTGTCGAGAAAGTCGCGGATGTTCTCCCACAAGGCCCAGCCGTACGGCTCAATCGCCATGCAGCCGCGCACGCTGGTGTAGCCCATCAGCTCCGCTTTTTTGACGATGTCCGTGTACCACTGGGCGAAGTCCTCCTCCATGGGAGTGATCGCCTCGACCATTTTCTGCCGGTCCGCCATTGTTTTAATCCCCCCGCCGCGCCGTCACCGGCCGTCTTTTCCGGTCGTGCGGTTCAAAATATAGGTCAAAAGATAGATCAGCGCCATCACGATGAAAATGCCCAGCATGCCTTTCCCCATCAGCCCGAGCGCCGTGAGAACATCCGCGCTGCTGACCGGGCCGGCCGGGCCCGCGTACGCCGCGAGAAAGCCGAACATCCCGCGCCCCCCTTACAGGCCCATGCCGTGCGCGAGCGAAAGGATGATGCCGCCCGCCACGACCGAGCCGATCTGCCCCGCCACGTTCGCGCCGATCGCGTGCATCAGCAGGTGGTTTTGGTTGTCCTCCTGAAGGCCCATCTTCTGGATCACCCGGGCCGACATCGGGAACGCCGAGATCCCCGCGGCGCCGACCATCGGGTTGATCTTCTTCCCCGCCGGCAGAAAGACGTTCATCAGCTTTGCGAACAGCACGCCGCCGACCGTGTCGAAGACGAACGCCACAAAGCCCAGCGCCATCACGAGCAGCGTGTCCCACCTCACGAACGCGTCCGCGCGCATCTGGAACGAGATCGTAATGCCGAGGAAGATGGTGATGAGGTTCGCGAGCGGCCCCTGTGCCGTCTTGGAAAGGCCCTCGAGCCGGCCGCACTCGCGGATCAGGTTGCCAAACATCAGCATCCCCACGAGCGCGATGGAATCCGGCGCGATCAGCCCCGCGATGATCGTCACGAAGATCGGGAACAGGATCTTCGTCCGCTGCGAAACCTCGTCCGGCCGGTACGGCATGCGGATGGAACGCTCCTTTTTCGTCGTGACCGCCCGGATGGCCACCGGCTGGATGACCGGGACCAGCGCCATGTACGAGTAGGCCGCCACGGCGATGGCGCCCTTGTAGTGGCTGTCGAGCACCTGCGAAACCAGGATGGAGGTCGGGCCGTCCGCCGCGCCGATCACGCCGATCGGCATGGCGTCCCTCATCGGGAAGCCGAGCAGGGTCGCCAGCAGCACCGTGAAGAAGATGCCGAACTGCGCCGCGCCGCCGAACAGCAGCATGCGCGGGTTCGAGAGCAGCGGGCCGAAGTCGATCATGGCGCCGATGCCGACGAACAGCAGCAGCGGCAGCGCCTCCGAGGCGGCGATGCCCTTCTGGAACAGCCACTGGATGATGCCGCTGTCCCCCAGCACGCCGGTGTAGGGCAGGTTGACCAGGATGGCGCCGAACCCCATCGGGAGCAGCAGCGACGGCTCGAAATCCTTTTTGACCGCAAGCCAGATCAGCAGGCCGCCGACGGCCCACATGACCAGCATCTTCCACGTGACGCCGGCGACGCCGCCGACTAAAAAGGCAAATCCATTCAAAAGCTGCAACGCTCCTTTGCGCGTAATGCCCCCGCGATGGCCACATATGGCCACATAGTTTTATTATAGAGACAACCTCTCCGGTTTGCAAGGGGCAAAGCTGAGCCTGCGCGCAATTTTAATACACAGCCGACCGGCAGGCAAAAACACACGGGAGCGTCCCATGACTCTCCCGCCAAAGAAGGCTTTATTTTTTTCGCCGGACCCAACGGCGGGGCCTGACCGCGCGGGCACCGCGCCGCTCAGACGTGCTCTTCGATGTACTTGACCAGCTCGCCGACCGTCTTGATGTTCTCCACCTCGTCGTCGGGGATCTCGATCTCGAATTCGTCCTCGATCGACATCAGCAGATCCACCACATCCAGCGAATCGGCGCCAAGATCGTCGGCAATGTTCGTGTCGGGGGTGATGGTATCCTCCTCCACGTCAAACTGTTCGCTCAGGATCGCCTTAACCTTTTCCAGAATCATGTGTTATCCTCCTTCAAATACTGGTGCATGCCACACCGAAAATATAGCGTCCCCCTGTGGACAAAGCAATCCGCCCCGTGTTACAATTGCCACAAAGAGAACTTTCCCTGCGGTCTTCCTGGGTATCCGAATGCCTTATCCACATATTATTAGCAAAGAACTGCTTTGTCAATATTTTTTTAATGTTTTTAAAAGGAGTCTGCCATGAACGGTACCAATTTCGGGCTGATCGGCCATCCGGTGGGGCACACCATGTCCCCGTTCCTGCATTCGCGCCTTTTCGCGCTCTGCGGAAAACGGGCGTCCTACCGGGCGGAGGACATCCCGCCGGAAAAGCTCGCTGAATCGCTGCCCCGCCTGCGCCTTTTCGACGGTTTCAACCTCACCATTCCCCATAAACAGGCGATTATTCCGCTGCTCGACGGCCTCGACGAAAAAGCCGCTCGGTTCGGCTCGGTCAACACGGTGAAGACGGAAAGCGGCCGCATGACCGGCTACACGACGGACGGCGAGGGGTTCCGCCGCGCGCTGGAAGCGGCCGGCGCGCCCCTTTCCGGGAAGATCGCCGTGCTGGGGGCCGGCGGCGCGGCGCGCGCCATCGTGTTCGAGGCCGCGCTCGCCGGCGGCGGGACACCCGCGGGCTGCGAGATCACGGTTGCGACGCGCGAACACAGCGTGCCCGCCGCGGAAAAGCTCTGCGCGGACATCCGGCGCGAGCTGCCCGCCTGCCGCATCGGCCGCTGCCTGATTTCCGAGCTGCGCGGCGAACGCGACCTGCTGGTCAACGCGACGCCGCTCGGCATGTTCCCGCACCCGGAGGGCTGCGCCGTCGGCGAAGACGCAGTCAGCGGCTCCGCCTGCGTGTTCGACGCCGTCTACAACCCCGCCCGGACGGCGCTGCTGCGCCTCGCGGAGCGCCTCGGCAAAAAAGCCGTGGGCGGCATGGGGATGCTGGTGTTCCAGGCCGCGGCCGCCGAGGAGATCTGGCAAGGCTCCGGATTTTCGGACGCCGACCTGCTGAAGCTCTGCCGGGAAGCGGAATTCGAGCGCAGGAAAAAATTCGGCAGCGCGGTGCTGTGCGGGTTCATGGGCAGCGGCAAGACGACGGTCGGCCGGCTGCTCGCGGAGCGCACCGGCCGCCGGTTCGTGGACATGGACCGATGGATCGAGGAAAGGCAGGGCAGGCCGGTCGCCCGCATCTTCGCGGAAGACGGCGAGCCGTATTTCCGGGAGCTCGAAAAAAACGCCGCGAAGGAGCTTGCGGCGCAGGCGGGACTGGTGATCGCGGCTGGCGGAGGGGCCCTGCTGGACCGGGAGAACGTCGCCGCCCTGCGGGCCAACGGGATCGTGATTTTCCTCGACGCGTCGCTGCCGGCGGTCGAAAGCAGGCTGCGGGGGGATTCTTCGCGCCCGCTGCTGCGCGGAGAAAACCGGGACGGCCTGCGGAGGCTGTACGAATCCCGCCGGGAGACGTATCGCAGGGTCTCGGACCTGACGGTGCCGGCGGACGGCGCGCCGCTTGCCGTCGCGCAGGCGGCGGAAGAACTGCTTGCCCCCGGCGGCGTGCCGCCGGCAGGCTGAGCCTGCACGCACAGCCCGCCGTTCAGCACGGCCTAAAGTCTTCGCTATGTTTGGCGGGACAGTCTTAAGACAAGGCTCCCGGACGTAAAATGCCGCGCACCTACGGTGACCACGGAAGCCTTTCTTCCCTGCGTGGGGTACGCCCTTTCCGGGCTGTTCTGCAAATTGAAGCAGCTCCCCGGCCCTTGCCGGGAGTTTCCCAAAACTCTCGCGCCGGTAGCGGCCCGGAATTTTCACTTCGCTCCAACGGCGCGGCGCGGAAGCGGCGACACGCCGCTCAATATTTGCCGCCGTTGTGCGCGAGGGCCTCGATGCCCTCCACGTAGACGCGGAACGAGTTTTTGCCGCTGTTCTTGGCCGCGTAGAGGGCGTTGTCCGCCCGGCGGAAAAGGTCTTCGTAGGTCCTTCCGTCCAGCGGGGCCAGCGCGACGCCGAGGCTGCCGGAGACGGGGATCGTCCCTTCCTCCCCCGCGGTCAGCTTGCTGCAGATCCGCAGGATCCGCTCGGCCTTGCGGAGCACGGCCTGCGAATTCACGTCTCTCAGGAAGATCACGAACTCGTCGCCGCCGACCCGCCCGACGATGTCGCCCTCCCGGAACTGCCCGCGCAGCAGGGAGGCCGTCTGAACAATCATCCGGTCGCCCGCCAGATGGCCGAGATGGTCGTTCACCTCCTTGAAATTGTCGATGTCCACCACAAAAAGCGCATGCCGCTCGCCCGGCTCGCTTTTCGCCAGCGCGTCGTCGATGAGCGACATGGCCGTCATGCGGTTGTAAAGGCCGGTGAGCAGGTCGTGCTCCGCCTTCTGCCGCAGCACCAGGGTCTCGCGCTTCTGCCTGTCGATGTCCGAGATCAGCACGATGGCCCTCGAGGGGGCACCCTGCCCGTCCCGGAACACGGTCGGATGGACGCTGCACCAGATGTATTTCCCGTCTTCCCGCCGCATGCGGCATTCCCAGTCGGGCACGCGCGCGCCCTTCATGAGCCGTTGCATGCCGTCGCGGAATTTTCGCCTGTCCGCTTCCAAAACGAGCGGGCATTCGCTGAAGATTCTGTCGACGGCTCCGGATTGCCCGTACTGCGCGCAGAAGGCGGAGCCGAATTTCTTCACGAACGCCGGGGAAAAATAGATGCTCCCCGACTGGAAGTTGAGGTCGCAGATCGGGTCGGTCACATGCTCCAGGATCAGCCGGTAGCGTTCCTCGCTGGCCGCAAGCTCCTCCTCCGCCTTTTTGTTGGCCGTCACGTCCATCAGCACGCAGTACAGAAAGATGCGGCCGCTGTAGTCGGCGATCCGCCGGGCGCGGTCGAAGATCCACAGGACCCTGCCGTCTTTGCAGAGCAGCCGGTACGTGACGCCCGTTTCACGGCTGCGCCGCAGGCCCTCCGGCGTACGCCGCATCAGCAGAGGGCGGTCTTCCTCCTCGACCATCAGCAGATAGCGGTCGCGGAACCTCTCCCCCAGCTCCTCCCGCCGGTAGCCGGTCAGGGCGCAGAAGCCCTCGCTGACGAAATCCATGGTCAGGCTTTCGTCGTCGCGGCAGCGCAGAACGCCGCAGGGCACATTCGCCGTGAGCGCCCGCAGTTCCTCCGCCTGCTCCCGCTGCATGCGCAACGAACGGTGCCGGAGCGTGATGTCGTGCGCGATGCCGCGGAAGCATCCCGTTCCGTCTTCTTCCGAATAGCCGGCGCGAAAATCCGCCCAGATGTGATGGCCGTCCTTTTTGATCAGCCTGAGCTCCGATCTGGAATAGCCGTTCGCGGCGATCTCCTGTCGGACGCGGTCCCAGTCGATCGGCGGGTCGTTCCTCAGCACCGGCTCCGGGCCGGGCGCACGCAGCACGGAAAGCTCGCCTTCCCGATAGCCGAGCATCCGGTAGAACGACCGGCTCGCATAGGCGATCGTCAGCAGATCGTCATCCCGAAGATACAACACGCTGTACCCCAGGGACTCCATCAGGCTTTCCATATCGGCTTTGGCAGCGCCAACCATACTCGCAACGTCCTCTTTGTCTTCCCGGAGGTGAAATTCGTTCCTCCCCTCCGCCCCCATCAGGAAAGGAAACGGCGGCCGGCAATGGAGTTTCTCTCCAAAATTTCAAATTAAGAAAATAAAATAAAAGTTACCACTATAATTTTATCAATTTTTTTGCGTTATTGCAATAGTAAACGATAAATAATTGTTCAAATTAACAGTGCCGTCTCCGCGCTGGAACGGCCCGCCCGGCCGGCCGCGGGAGGGACGCGGGAAAATTTATCTTGACAGGACGGCGGGGTTTGTACTATGATGTTCAAAACGGCAGAAAGGGAGATTCGGGCATGAAACAGTCGATCTGCGCTGCGCGATTTAGCGGTTCCCGCTACCCCCGCTTCTATTTTGAGGCAGAGGGTTTTTCGGCGTGCGCACAAACTGACTGTAAGCTCATCTTCCGCAGGGCGGGGGCCGCAGCTTGCGACCCCATATGACATCCGGTCCAAATCGCGGCGGAGCTGGCAGCAGCTCCGCCGCTTTTTTATGCGCAGGCTGAGCCTGCACGCACGGCCGGGCGTGCGGCCCGGTGAAAATCAAAAGCCTTCTTTGCCCGGACAGTCTAAAACACGGCTCCCGCAACCAAAAGTCCAACCAGGGGCGTTCCCGGGACAAGGAGTAAGAAGCCGCGCTTGAGTTCACCGTATCTGGTCGGGCGCGCCCCAGCACGAGAGATAAAGCCGTATCTTTGCCGCCAAAAAAATCGTCCCCGCGCCAAACGGCGGGGATCGGCAGCGGCGACACGCCGCACGCCGTGAAGGGAGAATCATGATCATCGTATTGAAACCGGGGTGTTCCCCCGAACAGGCCAGGGACTTCTCGCATTCTCTGGAGCAGGAATTCAGCAAGATCAAGGTCAACATCTGGTTCGGCACGGGAAGCACCGTTCTCGGCCTGATCGGCGACACCTCTTCGATCGACATCGACGAGATCGCCGCCCAGGACTGCGTAGAGAGCGTGAAGCGCGTGCAGGAGCCGTACAAAAAAGCCAACCGCAAATTCCACCCGGACGACACGGTCGTCACCCTGCCCGGCGGGCAGAAGATCGGGGGCGGCGGCTTCGCCCTGATGGCGGGGCCGTGCAGCGTGGAGACACACGACCAGATCTGCTGCGTCGCGGAGCGGGTCAAGGCGGCCGGCGCGCAGTTCCTGCGGGGCGGCGCGTTCAAGCCGCGCACCTCGCCCTACTCGTTTCAGGGCCTGCGGGCCGAGGGGCTCGACCTTCTGGCCGAGGCGAAGGCGCAGACCGGCCTTCCCATCGTGACCGAAATCATGAGCGAAACCTACATCGACCTCTTCCTGAAAAAGGGCGTCGACATCTTCCAGGTCGGCGCGCGCAATATGCAGAACTTCGAGCTCCTCAAGGAGCTCGGAAAGCTGCGGAAGCCCGTCCTGCTCAAGCGCGGGCTCTCGAACACCATCGAAGAGCTGCTGATGAGCGCGGAGTACATCATGTCCGGCGGCAACGACCAGGTCATCCTGTGCGAACGCGGCATCCGGACCTTCGAGCCGTACACGCGCAACACGCTCGACATCTCCGCCGTTCCCATCCTCAAAAAGCTGTCGCACCTGCCCGTCATCGTGGACCCGAGCCACGCCTGCGGCCTTTCTTGGCTCGTGCCGCCGCTCGCCCTCGCCGCCGTGGCGGCCGGCGCCGACGGCCTTCTCATCGAGGTCCACAACAACCCGGCCAAGGCGCTCTCCGACGGGGCGCAGTCGCTGACGCCGGACCAGTTCGACCACACGGCCGCGCGGATCTTCGCCGCCGCAAAAGCATTCGGAAAATCCGTGGTATAGTCGTCTCTTTTCTGCTATAATGGGGTAAAATGCAAAAGCGGAGGAGACGCCATGAAACGGAACATCGTGATCGCCGGCCTGGGGCTGATCGGCGGATCGCTGGCCAAAGCCTTCCGGAAGTACACGGATTTTTCCGTCGCCGGAATCGACCGCGACCCGGCGGTGCTCCGCGCCGCGCTCGACTGCGGGGCCATCCGGAAAGCGGGGGACGAGCGCGACATCGCGAAAGCGGACATCCTGTTCCTGTGCCTGTACCCGCAGGCGTGCCTCGATTTCGTGCGGGAGCACCTCTCGGGCATCCGCCCGGGAAGCCTCGTGACGGACACCTGCGGCATCAAGTCGTACCTCTGCCCGCGCCTGCGACGGGCGGCGGCGGAGCACGGGTTCCGGTTCGTGGGCGGCCACCCGATGGCGGGGAAGGAAAAACGCGGATTCGGGGAGAGCGACGCGGACCTGTTTCTCGGCGCGAGCTACCTTGTGGTGCCGTGCGGCGCCGCGCCGGAGGACGTGGAGCTGCTGAAAAGCGTCGTCGCTCCGCTCGGCATCGCGCGCACGGTAATGACCACCCCGGAGGAGCACGACCGGATGATCGCCTTTACGAGCCAGCTGCCGCACGTGCTCGCGTGCGGGTACGTCATGAGCCCCCAGTGCCCGGACCACGAAGGGTTTTCGGCGGGGAGCTACCGCGACGTGTCGCGCGTGGCGAACATCAACGAGGCCATGTGGTCGGAGCTCTTTCTCGAAAACCGCGCGTTCCTCGTGAAAGAGCTCGACACCCTGCTGCTGCACATCGGAGAAATACGGGACGCGATCGACGCCGGGGACAGGCCGGCCCTGCAGGCGCTGCTGCAAAAGGGCCGGCTGATTAAGGAAGGACTTGGAGAATAAATGGAACTGACCGTTCATACCGCAGTCCCCTACCGGATTCTGATCGAGCGCGGATGCCTCTCGCGCACGGGGGAGGAAGTGAAGAAGCTGTTCCGCCCGGGCGGCCGCACGGTCATCGTCACCGACTCGAACGTGATGCCGCTGTATGCGGAGCAGGTGGCCCGCTCTCTGGAAGAGGCCGGCTTTCACACGGCGAGGTTCGTCTTCCCCGCGGGCGAGGAAAGCAAACGCCTCGACACTGTTTTTTCCATGTACGAGACCTTCTCCCAGAGCCGGCTGACGCGGAGCGATTTCGTCGTGGCGCTCGGCGGCGGCGTCACGGGCGACACGGCCGGGTTCGCCGCGGCGACCTGGCTGCGCGGCATCCCGTTCGTGCAGATCCCCACCACGCTCCTTTCCCAGATTGACTCCTCCGTCGGCGGGAAGACCGGCGTGGACCTGCCGTTCGGCAAGAACCTCGTGGGGGCGTTCCACCAGCCGGCGCTCGTGCTGATCGACCCCGACACGCTTTCGACGCTGTCGCCGCATTTCTTCTCGGACGGGATGGGCGAAGCCATCAAGCACGGGTGCATCAAGAGCCGCCCGCTGTTCGACCGCATCCGCGACACCGACGTGAAGGCCGACATGGAGGGCCTCATCGGGGAAAACCTGAAGATTAAGCGCGCCGCCGTGGAACAGGACGAATTCGACAACGGCGAGCGGATGCTCCTGAACTTCGGGCACACGTTCGGCCACGTTCTCGAAAAGCTGCACGGGTACCGGGACCTTTCCCACGGAGAGGCGGTCGGCATCGGCATGGTGATGATGACGAAATGCGGCGAGAAAGCCGGCCTTACCAAGCCCGGCACGGCGGACGAGATCGTCGGCGCGCTGAAAAAATTCGACATGCCCGTCTCGGACGAGGCGTCCCCCGTGCAGCTCGTCAATGCCGCCATGTCGGATAAAAAGGCCCGCGGCGACAGGCTGAACCTCGTGATGCTCAAAGAGATCGGCGAGAGCTTCCTGTACCCGGTGGACCGCTCCCGCTTGGCGGAGCTGGCGGAGGCCCTGCAATGAGCGAAGCGCGCATCCTGCCGTCGCGCCTGTGCGGGCGCCTGCGCGTGCCGCTCTCGAAAAGCGCGGCGCACCGGGCCGTGATCTGCGCGGCGCTCGCGGGCGGGAACGACCCGCTGCCCGCCGGGGAGGCCGTGAGCGAAGACATCGCCGCCACGCGGAGCGCCGTGGCCGCGCTTCTCGCCGCGCGCGGCGCCCGTGCGGCGGCTGAAAGCCCCGTGCGCCTCGACTGCGGGGAGTCCGGCTCGACGCTGCGCTTCCTGATCCCCGTCGCCGCGGCGCTGGGCGTGCCGGCCGTCTTCACCGGTCGGGGGCGGCTTCCGCGGAGGCCCGTCGGGGTCTACCTCGACTGCCTGCCGAGCCACGGCGTGACCTGCGAAACGAAGGGCGGCCGGAGCCCGGCTGGCGGCCGGAACCCGGCTGGCGGCCTGCCGCTCGTGATCCGGGGCAGGCTCGAACCGGGCCGCTTCGAGCTGCCGGGCGGCGTGAGCTCCCAGTTCGTCACGGGCCTGCTGCTCGCGCTGCCGCTGCTCGGCGGAGACAGCGAGATCGTCCTGACTTCGCCGCTCCAGTCCGCGCCGTACGTGGACATGACGGCGGAAACCATGCGGGCGTACGGCGTTTCCGTCGCGCGCACGGCGTCCGGCTGGCAGGTCGGCGGCGGGCAGGCCTACCGCCCGAACCCCGCCTACCGCGTGGAGCGCGACTGGTCGCAGGCGGCGTTCTTCCTCGCGGCGGGGATGCTCGGCGGCGACGTGGCGCTCAAGGGCATGAACCCGTCTTCGCCGCAGGGCGACCGGGCGTGCGTCGATCTTTTCCGGCGCATGGGCGCGCGCATCGAATGGGAAAACGGCCTGCTCCGCGCGCGGGCTGGCGCGCCGGGCGGAAGCCGCCTGCCGGGTGGAAGCCGCCTGCCGGGCGCAGATCCGGAGCCCATCCGCATCGACGCTTCGCAGATCCCGGACCTCGTGCCCGTCCTCGCGGCGGCGGCCGCGCTGCTGCCCGGAAGGACGACTGCGCTTTCGCACGCACAGCGCCTGCGCCTGAAAGAGAGCGACCGCCTCGCCGCCATGGCGGACGGGATTAACGCCCTCGGCGGGGACGCGCGGCAGACGCCGGACGGGCTCGAGATCCGCGGCGTCCGGTGCCTGCGCGGCGGCAGGGCCGAGGGCCGGAACGACCACCGCGTGGTGATGGCGCTCGCCGTCGCGGCGCTCACGGCCGAAAGGGAAACCGTCCTGACCGACGCGCAGAGCGTGCGCAAAAGCTACCCGGATTTTTTCCGGGACTACAACCGTCTGGGGGGAAAAGCATATGACGTGGGGGAACCGTCTGCGCCTGACCGTTTTCGGTGAAAGCCACGGCCCGGCGATCGGCGCCGTTCTGGAAGGGCTGCCCGCGGGCGAGGAAATCGACCTGCAGGAGGTTCAAAAGCAGATGGCCCGGCGCGCGCCGGGGCGCGACCGCTCCGCGACGCAGCGCAGAGAAAACGACGAGCCGGAGATCCTTTCCGGGACACTGGACGGGCGCACCACGGGCGCGCCGCTGTGCGCCGTGATCCGGAACACGGACATCCGCTCTTCCGACTACGACGCCATGCGGAACATCCCGCGCCCGGGCCACGCGGACTACCCGGCCTTCGTGCGCTACGGCGGCTTCAACGACGTGCGCGGCGGCGGGCGTTTTTCCGGCAGGCTGACCGCCCCGCTCGTGTTCGCGGGCGCGGTCTGCCGGCAGATCCTCTCGCGGCGCGGCGTGACGATCGGCGCGCACGTGTTCGCCGTCCACGGCGTGGAGGATTCCCCGTTCGACCCGGTGGACCTCCCCGCCGCGCTGCTCGAGGACCTGTCGGCCCGGTATTTCCCGACCATCGACCGCGGCGCGAAAGCGGCCATGCGCGTACAGATCGAGAAAGCGCGCAAAGGCCTCGACAGCGTCGGCGGCATCGTGGAGTGTGCCGCGGTCGGCCTGCCCGCCGGGGCGGGAGGGCCGCTGTCGGAAGGCGTCGAATCCTCGCTCTCTTCCCTGCTGTTCGCCATCCCCGCCTGTAAAGGCGTGGAATTCGGCGCCGGATTCCGCGCCGCCGGGATGCTCGGCAGCGCGGACAACGACCCGTTCTATTACGACGGCGACCGCGTAAAAACCAGGACCAATCACGCGGGGGGCATCCTCGGCGGCATCACCACGGGCATGCCGCTCGTCTTCCGCGCGGCGTTCAAGCCGACGCCCTCCATCGGCCTCGAGCAGGACAGCGTGGACCTCGGCCTTCATCAAAACGCCAGGCTGGCCGTGCGCGGCCGCCACGACCCGTGCATCGTTCCGCGCGCCGTGCCGGCCGTGGAGGCGGCTGCCGCCGTGGCGCTTCTCGACTTATTGCAGGCCGAGCCTGCTGGCACAGCCCGTTTCGGCCCGCCGCATGGAACGTAGAAAGTGGGCCTGCGATTGGCGGGGCGGCCTCAGGATAAGGCTCTGAACTCTCCCGCCAGGACAAATCTATTTTTTCGTCGTGCCGAACGGCGGGGATTGACAGCGGGGGCACCCCGCGGAGGTTTTGCAATGACTTTAGACGAGATCCGGGCCGAGATCGACGGGATCGACCGGCAGATCCTGCCGCTTTTTCTCCGCCGCATGGACTGCGCGAAACAGGTGGCGGCGATCAAGGGCAGGTCCGGCCTGCCGGTGTTCAACGACGCCCGGGAACGGCAGATCCTCGACGGGGTCGCGCGCCGGGCGGGCGGCTACGCCGGGGAAGCGCGCATTCTTTTTTCAAATCTGATGGCCATGAGCCGCTCGGTGCAGCACGCCATGCTCGGGAGCGGGGCGCCTCTGCGCGAAGCGGTGCGCGGCGCCTCCCGCGAAGCGCCGCGGGCCGAGCGCGTCGCCTGTCTGGGGCAGGCGGGTTCTTTTTCGCACGAGGCGCTGATGAAGCTGTATCCGAACGCGCAGCCTCTTTTCCGCGAGGATTTCGCCTCCATTTTCTCCGCCGTGCGGACGGAGGAGGCCGACCTCGGCGTGCTGCCCGTCGAGAACTCCTCCGCCGGTTCCGTCGGCGAAGTCTACGACCTGATGCTGAAATACCGCTTTTCCATCGTGGGGGCGATCCGCCTGCCCGTGGCGCATTGCCTCGCCTCTTCGGAATCCGGGCTCGGCGCGATCCGGACGGTGTATTCGCATCCGCAGGCGCTTCGCCAGTGCTCGGAGTTTCTGAAAAAAAACGGGCTCAAAACGGAAAAATCCTCCAGCACGGCGGCGGCCGCGCAGCAGGCCGGGAAGCCCGGCGCCGCGGCCGTCTGCTCGGAATACGCGGCGCGCCAGTACGGGCTGAACGTGCTCGCGCGCGGGATCCAGGACAGCACGGCCAACCGGACGCGCTTCATCGCGATCGGCCGCGGGCTCTACCTGCCGGAGAACGCGACGAAGATCAGCGTCTGTTTCTCCGTGCCGCACCGCACCGGCACGCTCTACGCCGTGCTGGCGCGCTTCGCCGCGGCGGGGCTGAACCTGACGAAGATCGAATCGCGCCCGATCCCGGACCGGGATTTCGAGTACGATTTCTACCTCGATTTTACCGGGAACCTGCGCGACGGCAAAACGCTGGACCTGCTGTGCGCGCTGTACGACGAGCTGCCGCGCTTCTCGTTCCTCGGCAACTACGCGGAGGCGGACGGCGGGCCGCGCCCGTGAAAATTTCGGGCTTCTCTTGACTTCCCGGCAAAAAGAAGTATAATTTAGTTTGTAGAGCACGAGAAAAAAGAAGTGCAATGCAGAGACAGGCGGTGAGACGCCTGCCTCCTGCATACGGAGCACAACCTCCATACGCAACCGGGTAAACCGGCACATTGCGGGAATATTATACTCCTTTTTCGTTTTTTTCACAAGGGGGAGGAAAGTATTTCGCGAGCGGTGCCTTCTGACGGCGTTGCATATGGATGAAAGTCCATGCGCGGCGCTTTTTTTGTGCCCTGCGGCGGGCGGCGGAAAGGTTCGTTTGACCGCTTTCCGGCCGCCGCCCGCCTGATTTTGTCGGTTGTGAAAAGATTTCATAAAACAAACGCCGCCGGGGAAGGAAATCGGTTCCTTTCCCGGCGGCGCGCGGTGCCCGCGCAGTCAGGCCCCGCCGTCCAGCGCGGTGAAAATGAAACGGCTTATTTCGGCGGGAGAGTCAAAGGCAACTCCCGAAAAAAAAATCCAATCGAGTGCGGGCCGGAAGACGCAAAATCCTCCGGCCCTTCTTTTTATTCTACTTCTCGAGCCTTTTTGATAGAGCGGACATCCTCGATCCGCTCCCCCGCGGGCACCGCGCCGCCGCCGAGACCCAGCCCTTTTCCTCGCGGCGCTCGGTCACCGTGAAGCCGGCGTCCCCGAGCGCGCGCAGCACGTCCGGCTCGCGCTCCGAGATGATACCGCTCACGAGATACACGCCGCCCGGCGCGAGAAATTTTCCGATGTCTTTCGTCAGCTCCACGATCACGTCCGCGACGATGTTCGCCGCCACGACCTGGAACTTCCCCGTCACCTTTTCGGTCAGGCTGCCGCAGATGCCCGTGAAGCGGTCCGCCACCCGGTTGCGCTCCGCGTTCTGCACGGCCGTCTTGACCGCGAGCGGGTCGATGTCCACCCCGACCGCGCTCTTCGCGCCGAGCAGAAGCGCCGCGACGGAGAGGATGCCGCTTCCGCAGCCGATGTCGAGCATCCGACAGCCGGGCGTGACGCAGGTCTCGAGGAGCTCCATGCACAACCGCGTGGTCTCGTGCGTCCCCGTGCCGAACGCGATGCCCGGCTCCAGGCTCAGCACCAGACGGCGCTCCGGGTTTTCCGCCTCTTCCCAGTCCGGGCGGATCAGCAGCTTCTTGCCGACCTTCATGGGATGGAAATATTTTTTCCAGTTGTTGATCCAGTCCTCCTGCACGCAGGGGGCGGTCTCCATGCGGTTCCCGATCCCCGCCGCGGCGTACCGCTCCGTCAGAAACGCGAGGGCCTCCGACGGATTCTCCTCCGGGCTGATATACACATGAATGACCGCCCTGGTGCGGTCTTTTTTCAACAGGTCCTCATCGATAAGGTCGATGTGCGCGACCTGCTCCACCTCTTCCTCAAGATGGGAGTAATCCTCCACATAGATGCCGTACGGCACCGTCATCTGGGCGATGTCGCCCGCGGCCTCCGCGTTTTCCGCGTCCACCGTGATCCTGATTTCCGTCCAGTCCATTTTCGCCCTTCCCGCCTTTATTCGTCCATTTCGACCAGGTCCCGGTAGATGCCCGGGAAAGAGCCTTCGATCGCGGTGGCCCGCACCGTCTTCCTGCAGAACTCCTCGGCCCCGTCCACGCGCCCGAGGATGGCGTAGCCGTACCCGTCCTCCCGCATGGAGAGCAGACACGAGCGCAGGAGCGCCTCCCCCGCGCCGCGGCGGCGCCATTTTTCATGGACGCCGACCGGCCCGAAAAAGTTCTTCGCCGCCGCGTCGTAACAGGCGAAGCCGATCACGCGCCCGCCCGCCACGGCGATCATGCAGGTCACCGGATGGGCGGAAAACGTGTACGAGCACTCCTGCGCCCAAATTTCGTTGAAATTGTTTTTTACAAAAAGCACCACGCGGTTCTGGTCGGCCGGCATGGCGCGTTTGATCGAGATCCCCTGTTTTTTCAGCTTCCCGTCGAGCTCCGGCGCCGGCGAAAGATCGTAAAGCCTGACTAGCATATCCGAGGGCACGCAGATTCCTCCTATTCGTTTGCCGCATCCCGTGCGGCCGATACGAAATTTATTATAAACCACTCAGGAGAAAAAAGATAGACTTATTTCGGGGATCGTGCGAATACATTTGACTAAACCCGATTTTTTTTCGAGGGATGCCGGATGGGCAAAAAGCGCAGATTCCTTGTGAATACCTTCATCCTGACCGCAGGCTCGGCGATCCTGCGGTTTGCGGGACTGTGGTTCCGCTCGGTGATCAACGGGTACATCGGCGCGAGCGGGATCGGCATGTACCAGCTCATTTTTTCCGTCTTCACCCTGTTCGTCACCGCATGCACCTCCGGCATCGGCCTCGCGGTGACGCGCCTCGTCGCCGAGGGGCGCGGGTCGAAGGAATGCATTCTGCGCTGCCTCGCGCTCGCGCTGTCGCTCAGCGTGGGGGCGGCCGCCGCCCTGGCGCTCGGGGCGGACTTCATCGCCGCGCGATTCCTCGGCAGCGCCGCCGCGGCTTCTTCCCTGCGCATTCTCGCGTGCGGGCTGCCGTTCATCGCGACGTGCGCCTGCCTGAAGGGATATTTCTTCGCGAACCGCAATACCGCCGTCCCCATCCTGGGGGAATTCTGGGAGCAGGGCGTCACGATGGCGGTCTCCATCTCCCTGCTGCAGAGCTCCCCCCTGCCCCCGCTCGACGCGCTGATGCTCGGCTCGACTTCCGGCGAAGTCGCCGCCGTGCTCTACATCGTCCCGCTGTTCCTGCGCTACACCCGCAAAAACGGGATGCCCTGCGGGGAAGGGAAAGTGCTGCGCGTCATCATCCACATTGCGGGGCCGATGCTGGCGGGCTCGTTCCTGCGCAACGGCCTTTTCAGCGCGGAAAACGTGCTCATCCCCGTCGGCCTCGAGAAAAACGGCGCGGGCGGCGTCGCGGCCCTCGCGCAGTACGGCGTGATGCAGGGCATGGTGATGCCCATCCTGACCTTTCCGCTGTCGCTTTTGAGCTCCGCGGCGGCCCTGCTGATCCCGGAGATCGCCGAGGCCACGGCCAGGGGCGACCCCGCGGCCGTCCGCAGGCCGGCGGAAAAGGCGTTCCGCTTCACGCTGCTGTTCGGCTTCCCCACGGCGGCGGTCTTCATCGCCTTCTCCGACGAGCTGGGGATGCTGCTGTTCGGCAGCGCGCAGGCCGGGCAGATCCTGCGCATCATGGCGCCGCTCGCCCCGCTGATGTACCTCGACAACGTGGTCGACAACCTGCTCAAGGGCCTGGACCAGCAGATGTTCTCCCTCGGATACAACCTGAGCGACGCGCTGATGCGGGTGTTCCTCATCTGGCTGCTGATCCCGGTGTTCGGCATCAGGGCGTACCTGGTCATCCTGTTCGCGAGCGAGATCTACAACGCGTCGCTCAGCATCGGGAGGCTGCTGAAAGTCACGGAGCTGCGCGTGGACATCATCGACTGGATTCTGACCCCCGCCGTGCTGGGCGGCCTTGTTTTTTACGGGCTGATGCTCGCGAAGAAAGCTGCCCTGCTCTTCCATTGACAAAATCCGCGCAAAAAGTTAAACTGAACGCATGCGCAGTGCCTGCGGCGGACCGTGTCCGCTCCCACGCCCCGTCGTCCGGATTTAATGCGGCGACCCGGAAAGAGCGCACACCACAACTATGGCTTCCAGCAGTACGGCGCTCTTTCCGTCTTGCATCGGGAACGCACTCGACTGGCCGTGTATAAAATTGCATGCAGGCTCAGCCTGCCGACATGCCGCTTAGGGGAATGAAAGATATGCCTTCGTTCTGGGTGACGCTGCTGCTTTTCAGCGCGTACAGTATGATCGGGTGGGCCGCGGAGACGCTTCTCTGCTCCGTGGCCGCCGGAAAATTCATCAACCGGGGGTTCCTGAACGGGCCCTTCTGCCCGATCTACGGGTTCGGCGCGCTGCTGATCTCCGCCGCGCTCGGGCCCGTGCGGGACAACCTCCCGCTTCTTTTCGCGTCGGCGGTGGTTCTGACCGGCGCGCTGGAATATCTGACCGGCTTTGCGCTGGAGGCGCTGTTCCACACGAAATACTGGGATTATTCCGCGCGCCGCTTCAATCTGCAGGGGCGCGTCTGCCTGGGGAACGCCCTTCTGTTCGGCGCCGGCGGCGTCGCGACCCTGCGCGTGCTGCAGCCGCCGCTGCTTTCCCTGCTGGAGCGGATTCCCCCCATGGTCCGGACCATCGCCGGCTGTATCCTGCTCCTTTATTTTCTTCTGGATACGGTCTTCACCGCAAACACGCTCGTGCGCCTGAACGGCAGGCTGGCCGAGCTGCAGCAGGTGCTGGACGACCTCTCGGAAAAAGCCCGCGCCGCGGCCGAGCGGACGATGCAGCCCCTCGCGCCGATCGCCGGAGAACTGACCGAACGCGCCCGCACCGTCGCCGACGAGACCTTCGGCGCCCTTGCGGAGACCAAAGACGCCCTCGCGGAAAAAAGGGACGCCCTGCAGAACTCCCTTGCGGAAAAGCTGGACGACTCTTCGCTTTCCGCACTGCGTGCCTTGAATGAGAACCGCGAACGCCTCGAATCCGGATTCCGCCTGGCGCAGCGCCGCATCATCCGCGCGTTCCCGACGATGAGGTCCGCGCGCAGCAACGAGTCCCTTCTGCGCATGCGCGAGGTCCTGCGGCAGCGGGGCGGGAAAAAACGCAAAAAATAGCGGGCGGCAACGCACAGCCGCCCACGTTCTACTTTCATCTCACCCTTGACTCCCGCGCCAGCCGCAGCCCAAAATTCTCACTCTGCCGGATGGTGCTCCCTGCCGGCGGTGGCACCCCGCCGCGCGATGGCCTCCACCTCGACCAGCGCGCCCTTCGGCAGGGCCCCGACCGCCACGCAGGAGCGCGCGGGCCGGCCGGTGAAATACCTGCCGTAGATCGAGTTGAACGCCGCGAAGTCGCCGATATTCGCGAGAAAGCACGTCGTTTTCACAACGTCCGTGTAATCCGCGCCCGCGGCTTGCAGAATGGCCCCGAGGTTCTTCATGACCTGTTCGGTCTGCCCTTCGATACCGCCCGCGGCCAGCGAGCCCGAAGCGGGCACGAGGGCGATCTGTCCGCTCACATAGACGGTGTCGCCCGCCCGGACCGCCTGCGAATACGGCCCGACCGCCGCAGGCGCCTGTTTTGTCGCGATGATTTCCATCATGAGAAAGACTTCCCTTCTTAAATTCCGGTTGCCGCCGAAGATGATTCTCTATGATACACCTTTCGGTCGGAAATTTCCAGTCCGAATATTCAGTCCGCCGCCATGGCCATGGAACCGGTCCGCAGGATCTTCAGCACGTGATACGGGTTGTAAAGCTCGATGAAGGAGTTGACGGTCTTGGCGTCGCCCGTGAGCTCGACGATCATGGAATCCGGCGTCACGCTCAGGATGTTCGCGTGGAACACGTCGGCGATCTGCACCAGATGCTGGCTGTTCCGGAGGGTGCGCTCCACCTTGAGCAGCAGGTGCTCGCGCACCACAGCCTTCGCGCGGTCGAGGACGCTGACCTCCTCGATGTCCTCCAGCTTGCAGAGCTGCTTGTCGACCTGCCGCACGATGCGGTCGTCGCCCGAGACGACGATAAGGATGCGCGAATATTCCGTGTTCTCCGTCTGCGCGGCGACGATGCTCAGGATGTTGTAGCACCGGCGGCTGAACAGCCCGGCGATGCGCAGCAGCACGCCGGGGTTGTTCCGCGCCAGCACGGAGAGGACGTATTCCTTTTCATCCGCTTCCTGCATATCAATTTCTCCCTTCACATCTTCAGGATCGGGTCTTCGACCGAAGCGCCCGCCGGCACCATCGGCAGCACGTTCACGTCTTTGCCGATGCGGCAGTCGACGAGCACCGGCCCTTTCAGCGAAAGCGCCGCGCGGAGCACCGGCTCGATTTCGTCTTTTTTTTCGATCTTCATGGCCTTCACGCCGAACGCCTCCGCCAGTTTGGCGTAATCCGTGTTGCCGTCCACGTCCGTCTGCGAAAAGCGGCCGCCGTAGAACATCTTCTGCCACTGGCGCACCATCCCGAGGGCGCGGTTGTCGAAAATCAGCTCCACCACGGGGATCCTGTACCGCGAAAGCGTGGAGAGCTCCGCGCAGTTCATGTGGAAGCTGCCGTCGCCCGCGACGTTCACCACGCGCTTTTCCGGGCGGGCAAGCTGCGCGCCGATCGCCGCGCCGAGGCCGAACCCCATGGTCCCGAGGCCCCCCGAGGAAACGAATCCGCGCTCTTCGCGGAAGGTGTAGAACTGCGCCGCCCACATCTGGTGCTGGCCGACCTCCGTCGTAATCACGGCCTCGCCGCCCGTCAGGGCGCAGAGCGTCTCGAGCACGTCCTGCGGCAGCACCTCGCCCGGCGCGCCGGACTGTTTCAGCGGATACTTTTGCTTGCAGCCCAGCATCTGCGCCATCCACGCGGCGTGGTCCCGCTGCGGCAGCAGCTCGGTCAGGCGCGCGAGCACCGCTTTCAGGTCGCCCTCCATCCTGAGCGCGACCTCGATGTTCTTCCCGAACTCGGCGGTGTCGATGTCGATCTGCAGGATGCGGCAGTTGCGGGCGAACAGGCCCGCGTTGCACAGCACCCGGTCGGAAAACCGCGTGCCGGCGGCGACGAGAAGGTCGCAGTTTTTGACGGCCTCCGCCGAAGCCTTCGTGCCGTGCATCCCCAGCATCCCGAGGTATCGCGGGTCCCGCTGGTCGAAGCCGCCCTGGCACATCAGCGAGCAGGCGACGGGCGCGTCGAGCTTTTCCGCGAAGCGTTTCACCTCCCGCGACGCCCCGGAGGCGATGACGCCCCCGCCGCAGTAGAAGAACGGTTTTTTGCTTTCTTTCAGCATGGCGGCCGCCTCGGCGAAGCACGCTTCCGACGGGAAGGCCGGCGGCGCGAGCGGCAGCGGCTTTCCCGGCGTGAACTCCGTCTTCTGCGCCGTGACGTCCTTCGGAATATCCACCAGCACCGGCCCCTTGCGCCCGGAATTCGCGATGCGGAACGCGTTGCGGACGGTGTCCGCCAGACGTTCGACATGCTTGACCAGGTAGTTGTGCTTCGTGACCGGCATGGTGATGCCGGTGATGTCCACCTCCTGGAAGCTGTCGAGCCCGAGGAGGTCGCGGCTGACGTTGCCCGTGATGGCCACCACGGGGACGGAGTCCATGTAGGCCGTGGCGATGCCGGTCACGAGGTTCGTCGCGCCGGGGCCGGAGGTCGCGATGCAGACGCCCGTCTTCCCGGAGGCACGGGCCCAGCCGTCCGCCGCGTGGGCCGCCGCCTGCTCGTGCGAGGTGCGGATGTGGCGGATCCGGTCCCTGTACTCGTACAGCGCGTCGTACAGGTTCAGCACCGCGCCGCCCGGGTAGCCGAACACCGTGTCCACCCCCTGTTCCAGCAAACATTCCAGTACGATCTGCGCTCCCGTCAAAAGCATGAAGTTTCCCTCCCTCTGCGTTTCCCGGCCTTCCGGGCAAATAAAAAAAGCTTTCGCCTCTTCGATAGAGGCGAAAGCTTTCGCTTCGCGGTACCACTCTACTTGCCGCTTCGGTGCGGCATCTCTTCGCGCATCGTGCAATGCGCTTCCCCGATAACGGCGGGACGGCCGGGACGGCCTACCGGCGGATTGCTCCGTGTTCAGCCGCCTGCTCAAGGGCGATCTCCTGCGGGTCCCGCGCCGCCTCGCACCGGCCGGCGGCTCTCTGAAAAGCGGGGGAGCTCCGCAATCGTTCCCTCTCGCTGCATTTGCTATGTTACAGTACAGCATATGCCACTTTTTCCGTTCTGTCAAGATGCCCGGCGGATTTTTTCCTGATTTTCGGGTCCGCCCGAAAATTTTTGTCCACTTTGCATAAAAACGAAATTTTTATGCAAACGCCCCTTGACTTCATTGCGGCACCGTGCTAACATGGATGCCAAACGAATATCGCAATGCGCTGACCGGGAAAAATCGTTCCGCGCAACCTTTTGACAGAGAGCCGCGCCGGCTGAAAAGCGGCAAAAGGAACGGAACGACCTCGCCCGCGAGCAGCCGGGCTGAAAGCGGAAACGCCAGTAAGCCCGGCCGGGTCCATTCCGTTAAAAGATGGTCGCATTGGGCGCTTTCGCCCGATGCGGTTGAGCGGGCCGCCGAAAGCGGCAAGCAGAGTGGTAACGCGGAGGATTCGCCTTCGTCTCTGAATATCAGAGACGAAGGTTTTTTTTATCCAAAGGCGTCCGGTTGCAAACTGCGGTCTTCCGAAACATCCATCGTCATGCGGTTCCAAACTGAACCAGAGGAGGCATTTTTTATGAGCGGTCTTGCAATCGTTCTGGTCGCGATCGCCGTGCTCGGCGGCGGCTATCTGTTCTACGGCAGATGGCTGGTCAGAAAATGGGGTATCGATCCCGAGGCCAAAACGCCCGCCGTCGCCCGCGAGGACGGGCAGGATTACGTCCCCGCGCCCAGGCAGGTCGTGTTCGCGCACCAGTTCTCCACCATCGCGGGGGCGGGTCCCGTCACGGGCCCCATCATCGCGGCCATGTTCGGCTGGCTGCCGGCGCTGCTGTGGATCCTCGTGGGCGGCGTCTTTTTCGGCGCGGTGCAGGATTTCGGCTCGCTGTACGCCTCGGTGAAAAACGACGGCAAATCCATCGGCCTCATCATCGAGCAGTACATCGGCAAAACCGGAAAGCGCCTGTTCCTCGTGTTCTGCTGGCTGTTTTCGCTGCTGGTGATCGCGGCGTTCGGCGACATGGTCGCCTCCACCTTCAACGCCTCCGCCGTCAAGGCCTACGCGCTTTCGGCGCCGGTGACGGTCGGGGCGGCGGCGACGGCTCCCGGCGCGGCGGCGGGCTCCATCTCGCTTTTCTACATCCTCGGCGCGGTGCTGTTCGGGCTCTTCATGAAATACGTAAAGCCCAGCCAGCCGGTGATGCTGGTGAGCGGCCTCGCCCTGTTCGTCGCCATGATGGCCGCGGGCATGGCGCTCCCGGTCTATCTCAATAAATTCCAGTGGCTGCTCGTGGTTTTCGCCTACATTTTCTTCGCGGCCGTCGTGCCGATGTGGATCCTGATGCAGCCGCGCGACTACCTGAGCTCGTTCCTGC
>ENA-UOOI01001297-UOOI01001297.1-fermentation-metagenome-genome-assembly--contig:-NODE-1297-length-26763-cov-3.599446_pt1 | contig 26763 bp, 19 predicted proteins | sample MGYA00245779_ERZ724027 | MGnify/ENA primary metagenome ERZ724027 (study PRJEB28704, sample SAMN03018318) | fermentation metagenome | biome: anthropogenic terrestrial biome; feature: soil; material...
AGCTGTGAAAACATGTTTCCGGCCAGGACCAGATTAAATACAACCACCAGAAGAATATAGACCGGAATCACAAGAAGGTTGATCTGTAACAAATAGTATCCGAATACAACAACCGCCGGTACAACAGCCACATAAGAGAAGATACTATCCACGAACTCCAGTATTGCCTGATTCGTATGCTGGCGAACTTCGAATATCTGAGAAAACGTCTCATGGCTCTCATAGTATTCCCAGCCGATATGGGACAGCTTTTCATTCAGCTCACGCCGAAATAGATGATTGACATCCAGCGTCAGACGATTTTTTAGATTCTTTTCTACAACTGCCAATCCTGAAAAAAGCAAAAGGATCAGAGAATAGAGGACAACCGTTATTGCTGTCTTATGAAATGATGTGTTTCCGATGACCAGATGGTGCGCTGCATTGACCACATACTCTGTAAAGCTAAGCGAAACATATACGCTGGTTCCGTTTAAGATCGTCAAAAACATAAGCCCCACATAAGCCCCGGGATTCGCTCTCCATGCATAAGAATTCGCATGGTTTAGAGCTTCTCGAGTCTTCTGATTTGATACAGTCACTTTTCGCTGTTTTTTTGCTCTCATCAAACTTCCCCTTCCTCGTAAAGCTGTTTCTGGGATTCATAAAGCTGACTATACATTCCTCCCTGTTTTAAGAGCTCCTCGTGAGTACCCTGTTCCACAAGCTTTCCCTGATCCATCATACAGATTCTGTCACTCAGCCGGGCGAATCCGATACGGTGGGAAATTAAAACAGCCGTCTGTCCTTTGATCATCTCCCGGAAATCATTTAGCATCTCCATCTCACGAATGGGATCAATCGAGGCCGTCGGTTCATCCAAGATCAGCAGAGGTGGGTTGCCCATATAAGCCCGTGACAAGATGATCCGCTGCCATTGTCCTCCGGACAGATCCTGACCCGATTTATCATATTCTTTACCCAGAAGGGTCTTGTCTCCTTCGGGGAGATCTGCAATCAGGTCCTCCAGTTTTCCCTTTTTGTATGCCTCGAAAACCGCGTCTTCATCCTCCTGTCGTTCGACCATTCCCACTGCAACATTATGATAAAGCGAGATGGAATACCTTGTAAAATCCTGAAAAGCAACCCCAAACTCAGGATACAGCATCTCACGATCCATTTCGGAATAATCTTTTCCGTTCAGTAAAACCTGTCCATCATAGTCTTCCAGCAGGCCACACATAATCTTGGACAAAGTACTCTTTCCACTACCATTGTATCCCAGTATCGCCACAACTTCTCCTTTATGAATAGAGAAATCTACGTTGTCCACCGCTTTCCCGCTCTCAGCCGGGTAGGAATAAGAAACACCGCGCATTTCTAAGGAATCAAAGCCCTTTTGCTCCGAAACGTAATCAGACCTTTTTGGCTTTTTCCCGGAAGTGATAAGCCTGTCATACCTTTGAATGTATTTATAATTCTGCATGACATCCGAAGATAAGATCTCCACAATACTGGAAATCCCCCATGAAAGTCTCCACATGATTCGGTACATCAGTACAAAGTCACCAACTCCAAGCCGTCCATTCACAGTCTCATAGAGAAAAAAGATAATCATTCCACCGGAGAGCAACTGCTCCAAAGCCGAAGGAACATTCATCAGAAAATTAGACTTACATTCAAAATCATAACTTTTCTTTGAAAAAAGTGTGTAACTCTTATCCCATTTTTTCAAAATGAAATCCTGCAGTTTAAAGATTCGCAGCTCTTTTGCATGAGTCCTGTCAGAAAGCAGGCTTTCATAGTACTCGGCACGCCGCTCATCGTTTGTGTTTGATGAATCTAATGCAACCCGCCGATTGACGGTAATAGAATTGACTACGACTGTCAGAATAGACAGCGCCGCAACCACCAACAGCATAAAAGGGCTAAAATAAGAGATCGCCGCAATGGTGACTGCCAGGCTTGCAAGTGCAGAAAACAGCTTTCCAAATACAGTAACTGCAGCCTGATATGTATTGCTGATATTTTTCTGAACAAAAGTATATTCATTATAAAATTCACTGTCATAATAAGAGTCCTGCTTTTCATCATACGCTCGCTTCATAAATCGTTTCGTAAAAATCTTTGTCGCATTCTTTGTATAAAGCGATGTAATCATATTGTCCAGGTTCCCGGTATTTCCTCCGAGCATCATCGCAACAAAGAAAAAAAGAAATGGCACTACGACATCCCATTCTGACTTCGCAGTCAGAATAGAATCTGTGGCATATTTCAGAGAGAGATCCATACAAAACTGCAGCAGACGATAAATAACAAGGAATCCCATTCCCAGCAGTGTAAAAAAAGGTGAAGCACAAAACGTTATCTTAATATATTTCCATATTGTTTTCAGCAAATGACTGCCTCCCGTTTATCCTACGTTTTAAGTATTTTTTTCCTCATCCCCAGCCGGAATTTCTCAACGCTCTGTGAATCATTTTTGAAAATGTCCCATTTATTCCAATTTCCTTGTTGACAACAAGCCTCTAGCCCTTAGAAACCCAGAAGATGCCCAGATGCCAATAAATAAGGTGAAACAGCCATCTGGGGCACAAGCATATCTAAGGGCTCACTCATTATCAACAAGCTTTCTCGGCATAAACGGGACATTTGGGACATTTTCATTTGGGGTAAAGTAGGACATTTTCATTTGTGCTTCACACATCCCCAGCCGGAATTTCTCAACGCTCTTGACACATTCCCTTTCCGGTGCTAAGATACAGTTATGTATAAATTCCATATCAGCATTCTGAGTGCATCACGACGTAGTGGTGAAAAGGGAATCTGGGTGTAAATCCCAAGCGATCCGGTCACTGTAATCAGAGAGCAAGGCGCAAGATCCATTGTACTTCTGTATGAGAAGGAGCGTCTGGCGTTGATCTGTAAGCCAGGAAACCTGCTCAGTCTGTCAAAGGTTGAAGCTTCCGAGCAAAGTTTTCCATCTATCCATTCGATATGGAATACCCGATCAGGACGGTTAATCCTGAGCGGGACCCTTGGAGCGGAATTTATGCATTGCATGAAACGGCAGGGTCAATATCTCCACTGTTCATGCACCTGTATATTCCTGATCACTTCCTCCGCAAATTAGTGGTTTGGGGTTTCCGCTTGCAGTGTGTATGGCAGTGAAGCTATTCCCCGATATGAAAATTTCAAGAGCCTGCAAAGGCTCTTTTTTACTGCTATGCGTACTGACTGTTATATAGCTTCGCGTAAAATCCGTCCTGTTTCAGGAGTTCTTCGTGAGTGCCCTGTTCTATGACATCTCCGTCTTTGACTACCAGGATCTTGTCGGCATTTTTGATTGTGGACAAGCGGTGCGCAACGACAAAGCTGGTACGGTTTTTCATCAGACGGGACATCGCCTCCTGGATCTTGATCTCGGTCCGTGAGTCTACGTTCGATGTCGCTTCATCGAGGATCAGCATCCGGCTCTTCGGCAGCATGGCACGCGCTATGGTGATCAGCTGTTTCTGCCCTTTCGATATATTGACACCGTCATCGGATAGCATGGTTTCATATCCGTCCGGCAGACGTTCTATATAAGAGTGGATTCTCGCAGCTTTTGCGGCAGCAATGACCTCATCCATCGTCGCGTCTTCATTTCCGTAAATGATGTTATCCAGTATCGTTCCATAAAAAAGCCAGGTATCCTGAAGCACCATCGTATAATTCCCGCGCAGGCTATTTCTTGTCATTTCACGAATTTCATTTCCGTCGATGGAGATCTCCCCGCCATTTACATCATAAAAGCGCATCAGCAGATTAATAATCGTGGTTTTTCCGGCTCCCGTAGGCCCCACAACAGCCACCGTCTGGCCGGGCCTGGCATCGATAGAAAGGTCATGAAGTATAATCTCTCCGGGATCATATCCAAACCTGACGTTGTCAAGCTCCACTTCGCCTCTGGCATCCGAAAGTTCCTTCGCATCCGGACGGTCTGCTTTTTCGGGCTCCTCGTCGATAATACGGAAGATCCGCTCAGCTGCTGTAAATGTCGACTGGAATTCACTGATGATATTGGCAAATTCGTTGATCGGCCCGGTGAATCTTCTGGAGTACATCACGAACTGGGTGACCCCGCCAATCGTGAGAAACCAGACGGATCCTGCGGGAACAGTATTACTCTGTGATAAGAGATACAAGATTCCCCCAAATATCATAATTAATGAAAGCGACAGGTTATTGATAAAGTTGACTGTCGGGCCAATCATAGCGCCGTAATATTCAGCGTCATAATAGGCATCAACCGCTTCTTTATTTTTAGTATCAAATCTGCCTGTGATTACTTTTGCCCTGTCGTACACCCCGATTGTCTTCGCACCGGAGAGCATCTCTTCTGCATATCCGTTCAGCTCGCCGAGTTTGCGCGAACGCTTCCGAAACAGTGGATGTATCTTTTTTGCCTTTACACGGGTAAAGATAATAGAAATCGGCACTGTGACGGCGAATACCAGAATCAGAGGCCTTGAAATGCAGATCATAAAGTATAATGCCGCGAAAACGGTATATACGCTGGCAAGTATCTGTACCAGATCAGAGGAAAGTGTTTCATTTACCGTATCAATATCGTAAGAAATACGACTAATGATATCACCGGTCGTATGGGTGTCAAAGTAGGAAATCGGAAGAGTTGTGAGATTCTCAAACAGCTCTTTTCTCATACGATAAGTGATTTTCTGACTCAGGTTTACCATGCAGTAGTTTAGCAGAAATGCAAGTAAAGCCGAAACCGCATAACAGATAAGCATTTTCCAGAAGTTGGTCATCACGATATCCATCTGGACACCTCTCTCATCTGAGATTGCATCGATTGCATCCCCAAGAAAACGCGGTCCTAAAAGTGCAAGATAATTTGATGAGACAGCCAGAACGACTGACATGAGAGCAAACTGCCACTGATCCAGCATATATCCGATCAGACGCCTTAGAATATGTGACTTCCCGTCTTTATGTTCTGTTTTCTCATTCAATAAAACTGCCTCCCATCTGTGATTCACTGATCTCACGGTAAACCCCGCATGTTTTCACCAGATGTTCATGATCTCCAAGCCCCAGAATCTTTCCCTCCTCCAGAACAAGGATCTGCTCACAGTTCTTAACCGAACTGACTCTCTGCGCCACGATCACCTGTGTTGCCTGACTGTGATGTCTGGCAATTGCCTGTCTAAGTGCGGCATCTGTCTTATAGTCCAAAGCCGAGGATGAATCATCTAAAATCAGAATATCCGGTTCTGCCGCAAGCGCCCGTGCTATCAGAATTCTCTGTTTCTGCCCTCCTGAAAGATTTGTTGCCTTCTGATTTAATACATGTGCATACCCTTCCGGAAAGGACATAATAAAATCATCCGCCTGTGCGATTTTTGCGGCACGGACAACGTTCTCGTGAGGAATATCGCGTCCAAAGCTGATATTCTCCTCAATTGTATCGGAATACAGGAAATCATTCTGCATGGCAATGCCGAAGATATGATGCAGCTCCTCTTCCGGTATTGTGCGGATATCGTGTCCTCCGATCCGTACAGTACCTGAGTCCACATCATAGAGACGCATAATCAGATTAATCAGGGTCGTCTTTCCACTTCCGGTAGCACCGATGATTCCAAGGGAAGAACCCCTGGGAAGGGAAAATGATATATTCTTCAGTGTGTCTTTACTGTTGGGATATGAAAAAGAGACCTCATCAAAAACAAGATACCCCCCTTCCTCTACAGGAGGACATTCCCTCTCAGAAAGCGGTAAAAGATCCTTCGGAGCATTCAAAACCTGTTCAATTCGAATGGCCGACGCGGAGAACTTTGTATACATCATAAACATACGGGTGACAGAGATCAGTGCCGTGGAAATCATCGTAAAATACTGCGTGAAAGCTACGATTTTCCCCGGCTCCGTCTGACGTCCCATCACCCGATAGGCTCCGAGCAGCACCACAAAGACAATGCCAAGATTCATCAGCAGGTCCATGACAGGATTTGCCGATCCCATGACGAGACCGGCTTTTTTCTCTGCGTATACTAATTTCTGATTGACATCATCATATCTCTGATGTTCTTTTTTCACTTTGGAAAGTGCCTTGATCACACGGATTCCCTGGGAATCCTCCCGAACAACGCGGATCATGTTATCTCCGGCTTTCTGTACACCCGTATAGAGCTTTACACCGATTTTCGAAACAAACAGGGTGACAAGAAAGATCGCCGGAAGGACTCCAAGCATGACAAGCGACAGATAGGAATCCATAATCATCGTCACGATCAGCCCGCCGATCAGCAAAATCGGAGCCCGCACACCCAGACGCTGAATTCTGTTGATAAAGTTCTGAAAATTATAGGTGTCCGTGGTGATCCTCGACTCAAGTGAGGGAATCGTAAATGTATCAATCTGATGTCCGGAAAGTGTCATTGTCCGATAGAAAAGATCATGACGGACATTTTCCGTGCAGTCTCTCGAAACTCTTGACGCCATACGGTTCGCCTTGACATTGCAGATGAGTGCGAGCAGCGCAAAGAAGATCATCAGGCATCCCCACAGAACAATCATCTGGATCCGCCCGTCAAATTTTACAATTTCATCGAGTATGTAGCTTAGAATATAAGGCAGAGCCAGCTCAGACATCGTGCCGATCATCTTGATAAGAAGGCCGATCAGCATAATTCCCGCAAATGGTTTTACGTATCGATATAAAAATTTCATCATTATCCTTCCAAAAATCATTACACAGTTAGTTATATTTATTGTAGGGTGAAAGGATCGGTATGTCAATTACATAAAATAATTTAGTCCGCCTTTCGAATTCTCTGCCCTTTTCTGTATACTCCCGCAATAAACAAAAGGTTCAAAAGCAGCGTAATGATACAGAGCCAGAAGCCGGGTACTTTCGGCTGTATACCTATGATAAAAAGGCAGAATACCGAAAGAACACAGCATAGAATTGATCCGGACAGATACGGTTTCGCCTGACTCATCACTAACTCATCGAGTTCTGTCAGGCCTTTGTCACTGTTCTCTTTCTTCTTCAAGACTTCCCTCCTTTACTCTCTTGTACAGTGAAAACGGGGGCAGTTCCGCGATCCGGTGACATGCCGCCATAGAAGATCCGTGTTTTTCCATCACAGGCTTCTTCTCCTTACAGATGTCTTTACAGTAAGGACACCGGTCATGAAAACGGCAGCCCGAGGGGATCCCTTCTGACGTCTCTTCCATCGTCTTAATACTGGTCTCTCTGGGCTGTCTTGCAATCCTCGGATCCGGAATCGGCACGGCATTCAAAAGTGCCCGCAGATAGGGATGCTGTGGATTTGACAACACTTTCTGGAGTTCTCCGGTTTCGACAATCTCTCCCAGGTACATCACTGCAATTCTGCCATTCTGCCCCACATAACGCGCGGTCGCCAGATCATGTGTGATGTAGGTAATGGCGATATTATCCTCCCGGTTCAGTCTCGCCAGAAGATTTAATACCGAGACGCGAAGAGATACATCAATCATAGAGACCGGCTCATCCGCGAGCAGCAGTTCCGGATTCATGGAAATGGCACGTGCGATCAGCATACGCTGTCTCTGTCCGCCGGAAAGCTGATGCGGATACTTCATCAAAAAGTTTTCCGGAGGAGTAAGCTCCACGATATCCAGAAAATGAGAGACTTTTTCTTCCACATTTTTCTTATTTGCATATTTTTTGATCACAAGCGGATCGCCAAGCGTCTTGATCATCCTCCGCATCGGATTTAAAGAGGCATAGGAATCCTGCTGTACCATCTGTATCCTGCTTCGGTATTCTTCTCTCTGCCCCTGATTCATCTTTGGAACTTCTGTGCCTTTAAAATACACCTTTCCTTCCGTCGGCTGAACAATCCCGGCGATCACATTCGCCATGGTGGTTTTCCCGCTCCCGCTTTCACCCACCAGCACAACGACTTCTCCGGGATAGATGGACAGATTAATATCATGCAGTGCATTGACATAATCTGCTTTCCTGAACAATCCGGTCTTTTTCTTGAAATTGACCTCCACATGAGAAAGTTCTACAACCGGTGTTTTCACTGACGATGTTCTCTCTGACGATGTTGTTTTTTCCTCTGATACTGCTTTCGCCATCACTGTCCCTCCTTCCCGGCAAAATCGGCTCTGTGGCAGGCCGCCAGATGTTCTTTTCCAATGAGCTCAGGTTCTGGCTCTTCTGTTCGACACCGCTCTTCACAATATGGACATCTGTCAGCGAAGATCTCATGAAGATGCATCCCTTATGCGTCTTCATGAGATCCGGAGCAGAGCCCGGGATTGCCACGCGCTCCTTCAGCTCTCCCACCAGAGAAGGTGCCGCTTTGATTAGCATCTGCGTATAGGGGTGCACCGGTTTTTCAAACATAGTAAAGATATCACCCATCTCGACAATCCGTCCGCCGTACATCACAGCCATATAGTCACAGACTCTCGCCACGATTGCGATATCATGAGTGGAGAGCAGCATGGTATTCTCAGTCCGGTCATGCATCTGCCTGATCAGCGTAAATATGTAATCCTGTGTAATGACGTCGAGTGCCGTTGTCGGCTCATCGAGCAGAAGGATCGGCGGGTCGAGCAGCTGTGCAAAGGCAATCATCACGCGCTGTTTCATCCCACCGGAAAGCTCGTGGGGATAAGACCGCAAAATCCGTTCCGGCTCCAGCTTCACCTGCTTTAACAGCCGTTTTGAGATTTCTTCCATCTCTTTATTACCCGCATTCTTCCGGTGAGCCAGTATAGTCTCTGCAAATTGTTCACGGATCGTCATCGAAGGATTCAGAGAGTTCTGAGCCGCCTGAAAAACCATGGCGACATCCCTCCACCGGTATTTGCGCAGCTTGTCATTCGATAATTTCACCACATCTTCATTCTCAAACCAGATTTTTCCCTGTGTGATTTCACCCGGCGTCGATACCGACCGCAGGATAGCACTTGTCAGCGTGGTTTTCCCACTGCCGCTTTCCCCTACAAGCCCTGTCATCTTATGTGCCGGAAGTTCAAAGTCCAGATGATAAATCGCGTGAAGATCCCCGCCGGATAATAAAAAGTCCACACACAGATCTTCTATTTTCAAACTGATCTCCCCGAATACCTCTGATTTCATCTTGTCTGCTGTCTGTTCAGTGACTGACATCTGGCTTTATCCTCCTTTTATTTTTTTTGGCACTCGCCGCAGAACGCAGTCTCGGATTCAGCGCCTCATCCAGTCCGTTTGCGAAAAAGATCAGAGACATCTGCAGGAGTACAAACGCAAACGTCGGGACCAGCATATTGAAGATTCCCGCCGTATTCATGCCGCTTGCCGCCTGTGAGGTGGCATTGGAGAGAATGATGGACCAGTGTGTGACATCATAGGGGGCCATCCCCAGCATCATCAGCGCCACACTGGATGCAATGGCGGCATTTGTGTTCAGCACGAATGTCGACGCAAGATATGAGGTCACATTCGGAAAAATCTCTTTGAAGATAATATACCACTGTGGCATGCCCATAATCCGGTCTATGAGGACAAACTCCCTCTGTTTCAGGGAAAGTATCGTCGAGCGGACATTCCTGGCCAGCTGTGCCCAGCTTAAAATTGCAAGAACCACCGCCAGCATCACTGTGCTTTTAATCGGAAAGACAACCGCGATGATCAGCTGAATCGGAAAAATCGGCACACTGATCAGAATCTGCGCCACCAGTGAGATTATCCGATCTACAATACCTCCCGCAAAACCGGCGAGGGCTCCCAAAAAGAAGCCCAGCGCCACGGTAAACAGGGATGCGAGAAGACCGATGTAGAGCACGGATTTCGTGCCGTGCACAATCTGCTGAAATAGATCATTTCCCACATAGTCCGTTCCGAGTGGATGCGAAAGGGAAGGCATCTGATACCGGTTGTTAAAATCTGTTCCCAGGTCCAGCGGTACAACCTTCGTCCCGACCGTCGCGATCAGGACAAAGACAGCGAGAATAATCATGCCCGCAAAAGCCTGCTTATTCTGATACATTGTCTTAAAAAATGATTTAATTGTGTTCATTACATCCCTCCTTATCAGTCCTCAGCCTTTACACGGGGATCCAGTTTCGGCAAAAGCAGGTCTACCACCAGACTCGCCGCCACTGTCGCGGTCGTCGTGATCAGAAGAATCCCCTGGCAGACTGTAAAGTCACGGTTACCAAGGGCCGCGCCGAGCTGTGATCCGATGCCCGGATAGGCAAAGGGCCCTTCCATGTAAGTCGCGCCTCCGAGCATCGATCCAAAACTGATGGCAAGGGAGGTATAAAGAGGAAGTGATGCATTCTTTTTCACATATTTATTCCTTATTCGTTTGCCGGAGATTCCTCTGGAGTAGGCGGCGGAGACATAATCCTCGGCCATCACGCTGACACAGCTTCCCTTCATGTTCATTACCCACGTATTAATCTGGGTACAGGTATAGGCGAACACCGGGAGCACCGCATGCCAGAGCATATCTCCGATAAAAGCAAGGTTAAATCCCGGCGTCAGATCCGAAGAATAGGCCCCCTGGATCGGAAACCACCTCAGTCCAAATGCAAAGATAGCCAGGACGAGTGTCGGCACAAGAGCCGGCGGAATTGCATTTACAATCGTTGTATATCCGGCAATCAGCGCACTCACTATGGATTTTCGTCTCCATGCCATGATACTGCCCAGCCATGTACCCAGAAGATAACTCAGTATGAGCGCAATGGACACCAGAAATAGGGTCCATGGCATGTAGTAACCGATAATGGAAGTGACTTTTACCGTGTAATTCGACATGGAATTCCCCATATCACCCCGCAGAAGAGCGCCATAATAGCGCTTCATCTGCGAAAGGATCGGTTCCTTCGGATCATAGTTATATCGGCTGACAACCAGTTTTCTGGCTTCCTCCAGTGGAATTCCTCTCTCGACTGCCATATCACGTGCCTTTGCAGTGAAGATATCACCCGGCATCAGACGGAACAGTACAAAGGTGAGAATAGAACAAAGTATAATAGTCAGGATAGCCATGCCGATCTTGTTTATATAGTATCGGGATTTCATTTGCCATCCTCCTTGTCTTCAGGTGGCTGCAGCATCCACATTTTACGAATATATCCGGACTGACCGACATTCAGGTTACGCACCTGGATATCATCCTCCTCGGTCTCGGCAATCGGCATCCATCGGTCATCCGTCAGTTTATCCAGCATGGGAAGCCCGGAGACATATTTCATATTTTCCCAGTAACCGGTTGTGTTCTGGAAGAAATTAATTCCGAACGCATTTTCATTTGCCGCCCAGATCATCCTCTCATAATGATCTTTATTCACCTCTTCATCGCTCTCACGCAGCATTCCCTGCGTCCATGCCCATGGATTAAACTTGTTCCCGTCCCAGTCTTCCAGTTCCAGGGTCGAAAGTTTACGGTTTTCATCAAACGGGAAGTTCATCTTCTTAAACATACCATTTCCCGCATCGAAGAATTCAGACAGGCTGAAGAACGGATGGGAAAATGTCCATGCGATATTCATCCAGTCGAAACTCAGATCAAACTGGTGCTCATCATCTGCTGCTTTGCCATACATGCTGCTGTCCATTGCTTTTACTTCACAGTCAATGCCGAACTGTTTAAACTGGTTAGCCAGTGCAGGTGCAATCAGCGTGGCAACATACCAGCCTTTATCGATTCCGATCACCATCTTCATCGGTTTCCCATCAGGGCTTAGCCAGTTGTCACCTTTTTTGGTACAGCCGATGCTTTCCAGAAGTTCTGCTGCTTTGTCGTGATCCGTGGAATACTTCGTCATCTTGTCAATAACTTCCGGACTCAGATATTTCTCAAGCATCGAAGGCGGAATCACCGTCGTAGAGTACGGATTCGTGTCGGACTGATAGGATCCGATATCCCGGATTGCCTCCCGGTCGACGATATAGTTCAGTGCCTGGCGGAATTCTTTCTTATCCAGCGGAACTCTCTTCGACTGTGTATTGAAATACATGCCCATACATGCCGGATCCTTCATCGGATAATAAATCACATTTTTATTGGAGGAGAGAACTTTCTCTGTCATGTCCTTCGGCAGCGTTCCGTCCATCGCATAAATATCCTCGTTCATCATCATATTGGCCTTGGTCTCACCCGTTGTCTTCTTAAGGATGATTTTGTCAAAGAGTTTGATATCTTTATTCCAGTAATACTTATTCGGAATCAGGGTCGCCTCGTTCATGGTATGTCCCAGAACATTTACATAAGGACCGGTTCCGATGACATAATGCTCTTTTTCCTCATGATGCGTGTACTGTTTATACACATCGTCAATCTTCGCGGCTGTCTTCGGATCGGCTGTCCGGTCTTTGCCCCAGGGTGCTTTCACGCCCTCATCAACCTGTTCCTGCGACAGGTCCGGAAGTTTGGCCCAGAGTTTACTCAGTTCATCGGCATATTTTCCATAGATATGATACGGGCATCTCGCATGGTGAATCTCTCTCGTGATCAGCATCGTCCGAAGCTGATCAGACGGAGCAGGCTCTCTCCAGACAAACTCAACCGTCAGATCATCCGGCGTCTCAACACTCTCGAGATATTCTACCGGGGTATTCGGGTTAATTGCATAAAAAGCCCAGATATCTTTACTCGTAAATGGTTCGCCGTCATTATATTTTACATTCGGGCGTAACTTGAAGATTGTCTTGTTCCCTTCATTCGTGTAACTTTCAGCCAGCTGCATCTGGATATCATCGGTTCCGCGCTGATATCTCATGAGCCCCTCATAGGCCAGATCCCCAAAGTTCCCGGTACCGGCCTCGGAATGCTGGTTTGCGATAAATGTCGCCGGGTCGGGAATTGACCCTTCGGTGATATAGACTTTCTCACCTTTTTTTATCTCTGTCTTGGTTGATGTCGCCGCTGTCGTCTCTTCCCCCGGAGGCGGGCCCCCGCATGCCGCAAGAGAGATAGACAGACAGGCTGTCATTAAGATGGAAATCAGCCTTTTTTTCATAAGATTATACCTCCTCCTTATGATGATACCGGCGTCAAAAACTCTTTGACCCGGTATCTCTAAATTGCTGCACCCCAAAGTGCCGCTACAATCTGTTAAACGATAAAACTCGCGTTAAAACCGAATTCGAAAGCTCTTGATCTCATAAGGTTTTATTTCAAATGACAATGTATTCGCTTCACTTTCCACATCTGTCTCTTCTTCTTCGATCAGATTACACTCACAGGCCGAATGTATCGGAGAATCAAATATTAATTTCGCATTGGTCAGAGCATTCTCACACTCATAAAGTCTTACAATCACACCGTCTCCGTCTTCAGCCTCTTTGATCGTCTCAAGTACTACATTTCTTACATCGACGGAAGCGTAAGAAAATCTGCTCTTTTTGGGACTTCCGGTGCATGCAAGGGCCGGCTGATTGAAGAAATATGCCTGTTTTACCGTACCGCTTTCCTTCCAGGTTTCGGCATGCGGATACAGGGAATAAGCAAAATGATGCATTTCCTGATCTGCCGTCGGATTTGGATCGGTCCCTGATTTAATCAGTGTGAGTCCGATCACGCCTTCCTTGATCGAGTGTCCGTACTTACAGTCATTTAAGAGACTCACCCCATAATGTCCCTCTGACAGGTCCCCCCACTTCTGTCCGCATGATTCAAACTGTGCTTTATCCCAGCTGGTATTGCTGTGTGTCTTGCGGGTCAGGTTTCCGTACTGAATCTCATAGGTTGCCTCATCCGTGTGAACATTTACCGGGAAATGTACCTTGAGAAGATGCTGATGCTCCCTCCAGTCTACCGTCGTCTCAAAATCCATCCTGCGGGAATCCGCATAAAAATGAATCTTCTGGCAGATCGTCGAGTTACTGACATGGCGCTCCTGATACAGAGTTGCACGTACCGGCCCCTTCTCGAGCCATTCTGTCTTAGTGAGGTCTGTGACATCCCAGAACTTCTCTGTGTAGTAGATATCGATATCCCAGTCGTCGAAGCTCATCGGTTTATCTTCATACATCCGGAAGAGATTTCCTTTCTCACCATCGCTTAACACTTCACGTCTGTTTTCCTTATCCCAGATACGCGTCATATACCCGTCTTCGTCGAATTGTATACAATAGTAAGGAGTCTCCACCCCGTTATCGCTGATCGTAATAGGGTTTGTCTTTTCAGCCGCAGTCTCGGCCGGCGCGAAAGTCTCATAGCCTTTCGAAGGCAGATGCCCTATATATGCAATCGCTCCGTCTTTCGTCTGCTGCACCTCATAAACCTCACCTCCGGAATCGCGGAGTGCATTTCCGGTAAACTCAGGAAGTACCACAAGATCATCACGGTCAAATCCGGTCGTGTTGAAGATCGTTACACCGCTGCCCTCTTCATCGAGAAGATTTTGAATTTTCTCTTCTGTCAGGGCGTGGATCTTCTCTTCCACCTGCTCATACTCCTGTCTGGACACCTCATATACTTCGTGGATCGCTGATCCCGGAAGAATATCATGGAACTGATTTTTCAGTATGATTCTCCACAGATCATCCAGTTCCCCGTGCGGATAATCCGCGGCTCCTTTTGCAAGGACACTGAGCAGTTCCAGATCCATCATATGTAATTCTGCTTTTCGATTGGAGCGTTTGTTACGCGCCATGGACGTATAAGTACCGCGGTGATACTCAAAATAAAGCTCTCCTTCCCACTTCGGCAGGCGTGGATTATCTTTTACGCGTTCCTCCAGTTCATCAAAGTAAGTACGTGAAAATGCCTGACGGACTTTCGGTATTCCTTCCACACCTTTCTCCATACGTTTGGAAGTTTCCAGCATATCACGGGTCGGGCCGCCGCCTCCGTCTCCATATCCATAGGAAATGAGAATATCGTTGTTAATATCTTTGTTCTGATAGCGGTGCCATCCGCCCAGGATTGCATCCGGGTGCAGCATGCCATTATAGGTGGTAAAGAAGTTATCCTCGCTCTGTCCGACACCTAAAGTCGTGATCAGATGCGTCAGAATCTCGGTCCCGTCAATTCCTTTCCACATAAAAGTGTCATATGGCATCTTATTAAACTGGTTCCATGCAAGTTTTGTAGTCATAAAGTACTTGATACCGCTCTTCTTCATGATCTGAGGAAGTGCTCCGGAATAGCCAAAGACATCGGGAAGCCACAGGATCTCGTTGTCCAGACCGAATTCTTCTTTGAAAAATCTCTTTCCATATAAGAACTGACGAGCCAGACTCTCTCCACTGGTCAGGTTGCAGTCGGCTTCGACCCACATGCCGCCTTCCGGCTCCCAGCGTTTGTCTTTGATCTTCTGTTTTACCTGCTCATAGGTATCAGGATACCTTTCTTTCAGGAACTGATATAACTGAGGCTGGCTGGACATAAACTGATAGCCGGGATATTCATCCATCAGTTTTAGAACTGTGGCAAAGCTGCGTGCCACCTTTTCCTGAGTCTGAGCCACCGTCCAAAGCCAGCCCACATCAATATGTGTGTGGCCGATGCAGGTCGCAATCACCTCATCAGACCCGGCAAGATCGGTGTACAGAGCCTGATCCAGGAACTTCCGGGCTTCTTTTATACTATTGTAAAAATCTTCCGAATAAGGAGTCCGAAGATCCAGAAGGTTGACAGCATCATTGATAACTTTGATCAGATCTCTTTTTGACTTTCCGTCTTCTTCTAACCGTGGAAAAGCCTCGAGCGGAACTTTCATATCATAATATAATCCGGTGATCTCAGGATCAATCTCCCGCGCCTCTGCAATCATCTTGAGCTCCCCATATGGCCTGCCACTGTATGCCTGCAGCTCCAGAAGACAGCTTTCACCGGATGTGGCAGACTCACTTAAGAGTATGTCATTATGATTGCTGTCTACTCCCTGAAGAGGAGTTTTGTCTTTAAACAGCAGAAACTGTGGGTCCCCGTCTGCCCATCCTTCAATCTTTGTATTGATATGTAGCCAGAGAGGTTTCTGATCAAATTCATCCGGCACTGTGAATTCACACCGGAACCAGTAGTGCTCATCCGGTCCGTACCAATACATCCTGTCACTGTCAAACCCTTCAAATCCGGTCTCATCAGCTTCAGCATCCTCCGGGTGAATGAAGAATCCCATCTTGTATTCCCATCCGTCGATCTTTTTTCTCTGCTTTACTGCAAGTCTTTTCAGTTCATTACATATAACTCCTGCACGTCTGTCTAAAAAATCCATATAGCCCTCCTGTAATCATGTTTATCATACCATAGTGGCGCTTAAAATGTATACTCTATAACAATATACTATTTTATCAGGCATGTGTAGTTTATTGCCTATTGATATTATATGCCTTCTTGATTTTAATTACAACCAACAAATTATATAATATTGGCTATGTCTTTTTGTCGTAAATATACAGAGGATAATAATGTGTGGTCTTTTCCCGTCTTTTTTCGCTATTGATATATCATTCAAAAAGACAGGCCTGTAAGATTACAGTCCTGCCTTTTTAAATATCCTATTCAATTTTCTGTAGCGGCTTTATTTGTTTTTCTTCTTTCCCAGGCGAATCTCTTCCATAGAATCCATCAGATCTTTCGGAAGATGGTCAAACAGGTAATCCTTACTGTGCGGCTGCCGATTCAGATAAGTACCGGCAATCTCGATATTCGCATCCTGAACCTCTTCCTTAAATTCTTTTGCAGACATGCGGATTGCCCCCTGCCCCATAATGATGATCTGCTCTAAGGCATCCGAAGTCGCAACCGTCAGATTATATCTGTGATCAATTCTGTGCACCGCTTTCTCAATGTACTGGTCAGCGGTCTCTGCCTCCTTTGTATATACCACGTAAATGTTGTGATACTTCATCGTTTGCCCCGTATTTCCCTCCACCTTATAGGCATCCAGAACCAGAATCAGCGTATTATTCTTATAGCCCTGATAGTTGGAAAGGATGTCCATCAGCTTCGATCTCGCCGCACCCAGATCATAGGCGGCAAGGTCTCTTAGCTCTTCCCAGGAAAAGATAATATTATATCCATCCACCAGCAGATACTCCTGCCGCCCGCTATCTTCTTTCACACGGTTTTTCTCTGTTTTTTCTTTCTCTGCCGCACGCACGGTTTTTGCATTTCTGTTCTTCTTTCTCTCGGCCGTGCCATACGTCCGCTCGAAGATCTCTTTCAGCTCCTTATCCAGTTCCGAACTCTTTCCGATTTCTCCGTTCCCCGGGGATTTCCCATACTCTTGCTTGTTCCCGCGATTTCCTGTCTGCATATCCGTCGTATAATTCTCCTGCTCACCTGGCCGGCCACATCTTATATCATCTGTCTTGATATGCATATAATCGCGCACCTGATTCCACGGAACCGGGAAGCCGGAACCATGAGCACAAAATACAGAGGAAGCGGGATTATCCTGATCATGATTCGGATCATAACCGATTTTTTCAATCACTTCATCCGCATTATGGCAGCGCTTATATCCTTTCACAGAGCAAAACAGCCTGCCTCTTCCCCTTGTATATGCCGTCACTTCTCTCTGATAATTTTGCATGGTGCTCACCGGTACCTCGCCGGTGAGAAAGGAATATTCACCCTGCGTCCCCGGCTCCGAAAAGCTGCCGCCCATTCTCTGTATATCCGAAATTCCTCTGCCCAGCATATCCGAGGGAATCTCTAATCGGTATTCATAATATGGTTCCAGCAGAACGGATTTTGCCTGCATCAGCCCCTGACGCACCGCACGGTACGTCGCCTGCCGGAAGTCTCCGCCTTCCGTGTGTTTGATATGTGCACGCCCGGTCAGCAGAGTCATCTTCATGTCGGTAATCTTGGAACCCGTCAGTACGCCCCGATGATTTTTCTCCTTAAGATGAGTCAAAATCAGTTTCTGCCAGTTTTTATCCAGGATATCCTCACTGCAGGCGCTCGAATATACGAGGCCGCTTCCGGGTTCGCCCGGCTCCATCAGAAGATGTACCTCGGCATAATGTCTCAGAGGCTCAAAGTGCCCGACGCCTTCCACTGTGTTCTCAATGGTCTCTTTGTATACGATATTTCCAGATCCAAAGCCGGCAGTTACACCGAATCTCTCCTGAATCAGATCTTTTAAAATTTCGATCTGCACTTCTCCCATCACCTGCGCGTGAATCTCCTGCAGTTCTTCATCCCAGACAATGTGAAGCAGCGGCTCCTCTTCCTCCAGATCGCGCAGATTTCGCAGCATTTGATGCTGATCCGTTCCCTCCGGAAACAGAATCCGGTAAGTCAGAACCGGTTCCAGCATGGGGAGTTCTCCGCTTTCCCTTTCACATCCAAGCCCCTGACCGGAATAGGTGCTGCTAAGTCCTGTGACAGCACAGACTGTTCCCGCGGGTACTTCTTTTTCCATCCGATAAGCGGAACCGGAATAGAGACGGATCTGATCCGCTTTTTCCTCCCAAATGGCCTCTTCATCAAAATCTCCGTCAGAGCCAGTCGGCCGGTTGGTCAGCGGCATCTTCACCTTCAGACTGCCCCCTGTCACTTTCAGGTGTGTCAGCCTGGTGCCTGAATCGTCTCTGCTGATCTTATATACACGGGCTCCAAATTCTTCGGGATAGGACGGAGCCTGCGTATAGTTTTCGATTCCATCCAGCAAATCCCGAATGCCTTCTGTCTTAAGGGCAGAACCAAAACAGCAGGGAAAGACTTTCCGCTTCGCGATCAGCCCGGTAATCTTTGCTTTGGATATATTTCCTTTGGTCAGATACTCGTCCAAAGTTTTCTCATCACACGTTGCAAGGCTTTCCAAAAACTCTTTCTGACTCGGACATCCTGTAAAATCCAGGCATCTCTCGTCAAGCCTTCTCTGGATTTCTTCCATGAGCAGGCCGCGGTCTGTCCCCGGCTGGTCCATCTTATTGATAAACAAAAAGGTCGGGATCTGATATTTTTTCAGAAGCTTCCAGAGCGTTTCCACATGTCCCTGTACGCCGTCGGCCCCGCTTATCACTAATATGGCATAATCCAAAACCTGCAGTGTGCGCTCCATTTCCGCAGAAAAATCCACATGTCCCGGAGTGTCCAGTAGTGTCACTTCCTTATCGCCAAGAGCAAATTCCGCCTGCTTGGAGAATATGGTGATTCCCCTGTTTTTCTCCAATTCATATGTGTCTAAAAAAGCATCCCTGTGATCAACCCTGCCCAGTTTTCTGATACTTCCGGTCAGATAAAGCATGCTTTCTGCCAGTGTCGTTTTCCCGGCATCCACATGAGCCAGTATGCCAATCACCAGTTTCTTTGTATTTTCAATCATATCTCATCATCCATTCGTAGTCGTTAACATAAGAATACCACGAATCGGTGAGTGATGGCAAGTTGTGCCCTGAGCAGCCACAGTTTTTTGAGATAGAACACACGCTTAGGTTAATACAAGATTCTTCGTAGCGATTCCCATGGCAGCTGTGTCATGTGTAACAATAATAATCATATGGGTTTTAGCAATGCTTTTAATCAGCAGCAGTAAATCATCCCTGTTTTCCTGATCCAGCGAGGCTGTCGGTTCATCCAAAACTAATATCTCAGCTTTTTTGTAAAGAGCCCGCGCGATGGAAATCCTTTGTCTTTGTCCCCCTGAAATGGTTTCATTGGAACTGTTAACGACTGTATTTTGTTTTTGATGTAAGGATTCCACCCAGCCCTGAAGGTTGACACTTTCCAGAATACGGGTGATGGTACCGCTGTCGTTATTTTCATCAAAGGATGAAATATTCTGGGTAATGGTACCGGTTATTAATTGGGAGTTCTGATCTACATATGCGACATTGTTCCTTAATAGTGCAATATCTGCCTTCTCCTGATTGATTCTGATCTCTCCGCTGTTTTGGCTGTAAATTCCGGCTATTATTTTTGATAACGTGCTTTTCCCGGCTCCTATATTTCCGGTTATCACTAAGATATCGCCCTTTTCCAGATCAAAATTGATATCATTAAGGACCATACTGTCATTGCTATAGGAAAATCCCAGATGAGTGGCTGCAAGCTGATTAATTTCCTGCGGCAGGGTCTTTATTACCGTTTCTTTTTCACTGTTTTGCAGTTCCTCATAGCGCTTTGCACTGATTCCTACCTTGATGAAAGAAATGGAAGACTGGTAGATCGACATACAGGTATCACCGATAAAACTGGTCATATTGATTAAAGATATAATGGTTCCTACGTCAAGCTTAATGACAACTAAACCAAGGATGATAACAAGCACCTCCCTTAGGGTATTACAGGTAAACATGATAAGCTGGCACAGGTAATCTATTTTTTCATTCTTTTTCTCAAGTACCTTCCGTTCCTCTGTTATCTTTTTGTAGTCCTGATATAGCTTCCTTGAGTTTTTTAAGAAGCCCAGCATGGGAATCATTCTATGTATGCCCAGCAACAGGTCTGTTCCCCTGTCATTTGCAGATACCAGCTGTTCTTCTATTTTGTATTTCTTTTTCATCAATACAATAGCAACGGCAGACAGCAAACTTAGCAGCATCACTGTAAGATAGATGACCGGACTAATAGACAGGATTACAATGCTCATAGTGATGAATATAACGATTACCTGGACAAAATCCCGGAACTGATTCAACAGGAAGTTTACAATATGATCAACATCTGTTGTGATGTTTGATGTCAGCTTTCCTTTACCGGTTCTGTCTTTCATATCCATCTTACTGTAGATGAAAGCTTTCGCAACCTCTGTACGTATTGTGGCTCCTGCCGCCAGGGTTGCCTTATTCGCATAATGTGCGCCAAAGTAATAAATAAGTAAGGATAGAAACAGCAACCCGGTTAAAATAAGAGAATCATTGATGTAAGACCGGTCTCCATATATAATAAAGTTAGTCATACAGGTTGCTATAAAAGACGCAGAGATTGCAGAAATGCTTATACCAATTGATAAGACAATATTTAAAAGGATAATCGCTTTCTTATCTTTGATTACAGCGAATAAAGTACGCACACTTTTCATTCTTTTACTCCATTTCTAAACTATTTTACCTGTCATGGGCAGAAGTTTCTGTATTCTTACGGACGGAAGTTTTTTCATGACAGGTTAATAATATTTCCGGCACTTTGAATGATCTCCTGATCATGTGTTGAGATAATTACCATGGATCGTTTCGATAATCTGTTAATCTCATTGATGAGTTTTTGCCTGTTCTGAACATTTAGAGATTTGGTTGGCTCATCCATTATAATGACAGGGGCATTGCAAAACAGCCCTCTAAGGATCCCTATTGTCTCCTTTTGCCCGCCGGAAAGCATATTGATATTACCTGCATCCTTCCAGAAATAATTATGATTCTGAAATACTTTTTCATATTCGACCTCCAGTCGCTCTTCCGTAATTGTTTCATCGGCTAACTGGCAATTATAAAAAGCCCCTTCGTTTTTTATGTAATACTCCTCCTGGGGTATATAAGATATCAGATGATGTAATTCCGAAATATCAATTTCCCTGCCGTCTGCAAAACAGTTACCACTCTTTACCGGCAGGATTCCCAATAATGTTTTGATTAAGGTACTCTTCCCTGATCCGCTTTCGCCTACCATGACATTAGGCACTCCCGGTACAAACTTACAGGTGATGCGTTTATGAAATTGATCTTTCCCATAACCAATTTCAACTTCTTTAAGACTTAGTTCTTCTTTTATCGGAATCTCTATCCCATGGGCAGCATCTTTTGTATCATCCTCTAATGCCATAACCCGGTCAAGAGAGGAAATTGCCGATTCAGACTGCTTTAGGACAGAAAGCTTTGTCATAACATTCATAACCTGCCTGGTAAGAAAAAAGAACATAAACATTGATATAATGCTGCTGCCAACATTCTTGCCGCTTAAGGTTGCTGAGATACAGGGGACCAATACCATGATTCCGCAATTGATGAATTGCTGCAATATTGTAATGATATTTTGATAGTCCAGCTTCTTAAGTTCCAAGCCAGCTATATTTTTTGAAATTCCGGCAATACCGGTTTCCATTTTTTTCTCCATAAAATAGCTTTTCACAATCTCAAGGCTGTCGTACACATTTTGAATAAAGGAAATTGACTTCTTCTCCTGTTCAAATACCTTTCTCTGTTTATCCGTCAGCGGCTTGCAGGCAACGTTAACAAGAAACATTGCAAGTATTAAGCCGATTTCAACAAGAAGCATGAGAAAGCTGACAGAAACCGTGATGTACACAGACCCTGCTGCAAATAAAATCAACGACATCATAATAGAGATACGTGCACTGATCCAATCTTTAGCTTTAGGAATATTTTTATTTATCTCCATATACTCATCTTGGGGAATTCCACAGGTCGCAGAAGCTTTGCCGGTCCATAGTTTATCAGCCAATGTATTTCTGACCCTTTCCTGTAGGCCAGCGTAGAAATAATTTGAAAATAAATTGCTAATAAAAGAAAGCAAAAGATTTACAGCAATAAATGCAGCCAGAAAACAGATTAAAAATAAATTTCCTTCCTGATCCACAAAGGAATTAATGACATTTTCCAGAACAGGATAATAAATAAAACTAAAAATCCCGGATAGAAAGGGAATAAAAAGTACAAAAAAAGCAAAATAGAGTTTTCGTGACTTGATGTATTTCTTAAAGTAATCCTCCATATTCATTCGCCCTTTTCTTTCATATTCAAAATTTTTTTAACGATGGAATTATCTGAAATACTATATTGTTTTCTGTAAACGAGATTATTAATCGCACAATTACCTTGAATGCAAATATTAAGTATTTTAAGGCTTTTAGCAAGCCCGTTAATTATTATTTCATCAGCTTGAACCATGCCCTTCCATTTTTCGTCTTCTATACACTACTTAATCGCACATATTGTTACTTCTGACCGATTATAATACAACTGCCTAATCATAACCGTTTCGAACTTTCTGCCAAAAACCTTCCGAGCGATATTAATTCGTTTCATTGCTCCACTCTTAGGAAGCTTAAGTGTCATCAGACAGATACCCCCCCCCCGCAGTTGCTCACTCATCTCGCAGGTAATATCCACGGATTGATTCGTATCCATTTTCATGTCATTTACCATAATATCATATTGAGAAAAGGACTCGATCGTAGCAAACTTTTGGGCTGTCATCTGATAATGTTTAACATTCTTCAGTTTCAATACATCCTCACTTAAATCGGCAGGATCTACAGCATCTACAAGTACACCCTGTTGACTTAAATAGTGTGTCCATCCCCCCGGAGCAGCTCCAAGATCGAGAGCTCGCATCCCTTCTGAAATCTGTACATTGAAAACTTTACATGCCTCTTCGATTTTAAATTCAGATCTGCAAATAACATCATTCGATTTTGAATAAAACAGAACGCCCCCTGTCCAATCACTAACATTATCCTCTAAAAATGAAATTCCCATATATGCAGAATTGTCATAAACCGTTAGAGAAACCGATATCATTGCATCTTGAGGCGAAATGATATATCCTCTGTCCTGTAAAAAATCCGCCAATAAAGTTGTCAATTCCTTATTAGAATAATCCTTAGGAACTGCGGAATCTATTCTACACTGACATACTATTTTTTCTGATAGAGCCAACATCGGTAGCAGTTTTTCCAACATAGATGCATATGTATCAAAATCCGAACGCTTTCCACAAATGTCACTTTTGTACATAAACGGATGTATATGTAGTAAAAAAACAAAACTTTCTTTATGTATTTCCTCTACAGCCGTAGCATAATCATTCACATAAAAAGCTGCTGAAGACTTTCCTCTAATCTTCAATTCTATTCCATCGAGCCTTGAATTCATTTCATTGAACAATAATGGTTCATCCAAAGGCTTATAAGTTGCAATAAATCCAAGTGCATTGCAGTAATTTCTCTTGTCCATATTAAAGTGATTTAATTCCTTTCCTTTTAGCCAACTCTTTCGTCAATTTTATTGTAGTGATTACATGATACCATAAAACAGCTTGAATGGGGGTTTTTTTTTGAGATCTTTTGGGCAAAACTGCAAAAGTGTGTTACTGTTCACACCTCTCCAAAAAATCTTCGTTAAAGTGACAATTTTTTTCTTAAAATTCGGTTGATGTGGATACCTCAAATACGTTAGGAAAAAGAGTGGATAAGTCCTTATAGCCGGGTTATGCAGAGACAAAATGGAATCACAAAACTTCTGCATTCGCCAAATTGACCGTATAAACGGCTCACTCTTGACGAACTGCTTGATACCTTACAGACACAGATTACAAAGCAGAACAAAATCATAGACATGCGGGAAGAAACCATCCGCATCCTGGAAGAGCAGAATCGCCGTCTGCTTGACATGGTGAAAAAAGTCATTCATTCACAATAACGGGAGAGAAAACCTTTATGAACCCTTCTTTTGAATATATTAATCATCTTGAATACCAGCTAAAAGCATCCCGGGCAGAAGTCCGGGCATTTCGGCCTGGAAAAAAGCTTCTGGATATCCAGGAAAAGCAAAGGAAAGAAAGAGAAGCTCTTTTTGTTAAGGTGTACGGATCATTTCCCACTTACATTTGAATTTACTTCTGTTTTTCCATTTTTCCCACTATTCTATGCCATAAATGCTTTTCCAAGAAACTTCCATCTGTATTTTTCTCCATGTCTAAAAACATCTTGTATGGAACAGAAAATGATAGCATGTCAGCTTCGATCATTGGACGTATTGTAATATCAATCAAACCAACTGCTGCCTTTGGATTTTCTTTTTGCGCTTCTGCATAAGGAATAAGAAAAACAGACTGACACCCTGAACTAAATGGTATCATTACATTCTCAATTCCCGGTCTATAATAATTTGCTAGCACCGTAAGAGCTGATAATTGATTAGTATTAACATAAAACACAATTAGTTCAGGTTTTTCCTTAGTAGTATCAATTTGTGATAAAGGTTCTAATACAACATATTCATATGGAATATCAGTTATTGGCAGGCACTTAACAAAGTCTTCACCTAGCTCTGGATTTTTCATATATCCTTCCCCTTCAAACTTACCTTCTTTGCCAACTGTTAAAAAGTATTCAATTCCATTTGGATAATTAGGAAATTGTCCAAATCCAAAGCCGGCTTTACCTCCAGGACACATTGTTGTTTTACGCTCAAAAACTGATATCTTTCCTTTTGCTGCCGCAATAAATAATGGAATTATACAGCTCCATTGACCTTCTTTACTTTGAAGTGCCCCTTCTGGTTTTTCATTACTAAGTAAAACAGCTACTGGCTCATATTTTAATCTTAATTCTTTAGCTAAACGGCTTTCCATATCGTTTACCTCACTTTTTGTTGCTTCTTCTAGTGGTTCCGAGAACTTTCCGCAGATTACTGTCTTTCTTTTGATCCAGCATGACCGGATAAAGAGATCTCCGGTCGGAAACAATCAGCTATTTCTCCCAATTCGATTTTCCATATAAAAAGATACTTTTTATCATCATCTGCTGAGCCTGTGAATACTTTTTTGCTTTCGCAGATTTCTTCCCCTGTTTTGAAGATCCTATCTTGTATCTCGGCAATTGAATTACCGAGGATTAGGATGTATATTTTCCTATACCAAATGATTTTTTGAATTGATACTAATAATTAATCCCTCTATTTTTAAGCATCTTCTGTGCGCTTTCTAAAGAATCCTTACCTACTCTATTTTTTATTGGTGCAAACTCATATTCCCTGTCTACCTCATAAAAATAAACATCTTTTAATAAAGATACTTGATCTATAATTAAAGACTCGAATTTATAACATTCTCTGCTGATAAGATCATTCGTACCATTGGCAGATTTTAAAACATCTGCTTTTTTCGTAACCAGGTGCAAAGGCATAGACTTAATTAAATTATTTTGTAATAAGTAAGTAACATCGAAAAGATAATTTAATGTTACTCCATATGAATAAACTAGATTATTTTCTAAATCTGTTAATTCAGCTATAGCATTTGGCAATTCAAAATACTCAATAATACAATCAATGTTATTTATTCTGCAAATAGTACCAACTTTTTCATCTGGGCAGCTCTTTTTTACTACTTTTGCTCCCAATTTTTTACCGGAAGCTATCGTTGAACCTATAAAATTTAAATCAATAATATTTTGAAGAGCATTATCTACCGAAACAACTGATACCCATTTAATTCTGTCCATAAAGTATGGATATGTTGCTAGTAAATCCTTGAACCAATATCCATTCCCATTCGGTGAAGTTGCTATTTGGTCTTTCGAAGTTGCTTGTATGACAAATGATGAATCAAAGATGGAGTATCCCCTTGAGTAAAAAATTTAATTTTATCAGAAGGATATTCCCAATAATTACATCTTTTAAGTTTTTCTCTTGTTATGGAATCATTCATACTACTTGTCATTATAAAAACATAAGGCAGATAAGCTAGTTTAATACATTTTTGCATAATATGCTCCAAATGCAATTGGATTAAACATTTTTTATTAGCACCTTCCAATTCCATTATTCCTTTAGGGCCATTGTATCCAAGTCGTGTACCTAATCCTCCAGCCAAAATTACCACAGCGTAATATCCTTTTTTTATTAATGTTAATGCATACTCGCTTTTCTCATCAATATTCTTTTGGTTTCTAGCTGATATTTCATCGCAAAATGTAGGTTTTATCTCTCCATAACCTTTAATAGTATCAGCCTTATTTTTTATATCTAGATATTTTTCATGAAGAAAATTCAAATCATACGTGTCAACTTCATTTATTAATTGTTGAACCAAATCACGCATGCTGCGTGATAGCCTGTTCTACTTTTTTTGCTGT
>ENA-UOOI01001299-UOOI01001299.1-fermentation-metagenome-genome-assembly--contig:-NODE-1299-length-26752-cov-95.931715_pt1 | contig 26752 bp, 20 predicted proteins | sample MGYA00245779_ERZ724027 | MGnify/ENA primary metagenome ERZ724027 (study PRJEB28704, sample SAMN03018318) | fermentation metagenome | biome: anthropogenic terrestrial biome; feature: soil...
GGGTACAGGAGCAAGGAATACCAAACTTTTATGAGATTGGGGAAGGGATTTGCCATCAGGTGCTGCCTGAAAATGGATTTGCCCTGCCTGGAAAATTAGTTGTGGGGGCTGATTCGCATTCCTGTACTTATGGAGCTTTTGGAGCTTTTGCAACGGGGGTCGGAGCTACTGATATGGCTGAGATATTCTCCACAGGCAAACTCTGGTTTAAGGTGCCTGAGAGTCTCAGGTTCACTGTTGAGGGAAAGCTTGGAGAAAAGGTTTATGCAAAGGACCTGACCCTTTACCTTATTGGGAAAACTGGAATCGACGGTGCTACTTATAAGGCTGTAGAGTTTTACGGGCAGGCTATCTCTGAACTATCGGTTTCCGGCAGGATGACTCTCTGCAACATGGCAATCGAAATGGGTGCAAAAACTGGGATTGTTCCGCCGGATAAGAAGACTTTTGATTTTCTAGATAATAGGGCGGCTGCTCCCTATGAGCCAGCTTATGCTGATCAGGACGCATTCTATGTAAAAGAATTTGCATACTCTGCCGAAGACATCGAGCCTCAGGTTGCTTGCCCGCACCAGGTGGACAATGTAAAACCTGTTGGAGAGGTCGAAGGTACCCATATTGACCAGGTCTTTATAGGGACATGTACAAACGGCAGGCTTGAAGATCTTGAGGCTGCGGCAGCAATTCTTAAAGGAAAAAAGGTTGCGGTCAGAACTATTGTAATTCCTGCATCCCGCACAACTCTCCTTTCAGCAATTGAAAACGGAACAATGAAGATTCTGCTCAAAGCAGGCATCACACTTGCAACCCCTGGTTGCGGGCCTTGCCTTGGCGCCCATCAGGGAGTGCTCGGAGAAGGAGAAGTCTGTATTTCAACTGCAAACCGAAACTTCAAAGGCAGGATGGGAAAAGGCGGTTTTATTTACCTTGCATCCCCTGCAACGGCAGCAGCCTCTGCACTAACTGGTGAAATTACTGATCCAAGGACGATTTGAGTCTGAAAATATGGTCTGACAGTTTGCTGTGAACGCAGTTTATCGTGAGCTTTGGACAAGGTATTTCGTTTATCATTACAAAAATCTAATTAAATCCAGCGGGCATTTATACCATGAATCGTATATATTTGAACAGGAGGGACAACTATTACTGAAGAGCTTAGTCATGAAAATCTTTCACATTTGATTGAACACTGGATTGAACACAACGAAAGCCATATAGAGAGTTTCAGGGAATGGGCTCAGAAAGCCAAAAAGGATGGTTTTCTCGAAGCTTCCGAGGGTATCTTAGAAGCTGCCAATAGAATTGAAGAAGCAAACCAGTACCTTAACAAGGCAAAAGAAGGACTTTTCCATCTTCACGAAAAAATGTAAAAGTAAAATCTTAAGAATTGAGCTTTTAATATCCATGTGACGGGAAACCCCGTCACAGCTTTTGTTTTTTGCTGTTTTTTTTGCAAATCAAACTTTCAGGTCTCTGCTGAGGCTAGGAGCTCCTTGACTTCTCTCAAGTCTTTTACGAGGCCTGTAGCACTTGATTCTCCTATATATTTCATGAAATTTTGCTCTTCCTCTAAATAAAGAAGATCCTCGCTTTTTAATAGTTCTTCAATCAGGCTACCCCCAAAAATGCCCTGCGCAATTTTTTCACTTTCAGTTTTACTCTTCTCAGGTATTCGGTCTTCTCTGTTTTCTTCTAACATAAAATCCGAAGCTTTTGTTTTTTCTTCCATTTTCGGGATAATAACTTCTTCTGTTTTTTTACTGGCGCTATTAAAGTTCAATGATTCATTGCCCTTTGTAATAACTTTTTTATTGTCAGCTTTTACCTCTATCGTTTTTGTTTCTATCTTTTTCTCTATTTTTGTTTCATCTATTCCTTCTTCCATTTCTTGGAAAATTATTTCTTCAAGCTTTTTACTGGCACCATCGTTAAAGCCTATAATTTCATCATTTTCTGCAACAACTTTTTTATTATCAGCTTTTGCCTCTATTACTTCGGTCTCTATTCCAATTTTATCTACTTCTTCCTCGCCTTTTTCTTTCAATTCATCGAGTTTACTAGTTTTCTCAGCCCTTTTTTTCTCTAGCCAGGGAGACTCAGATATTTCTACATCTTTTTCTTCTCCCAGTTTTTGGAGTTGAACGATCTGGGATTCAATCTCTTCCTTTTCTCTAACCAGTTTTCTTATCTTTACCTTAACTTCTTCTCTATCTTTTGTCAAACTCTTGTTATCTTTATCTCTGGCGAGCCTTGGCTTAAGTATTATATTCTTTAACCAATTAAACCGTAGAAACTTTAATCCAACATTTTTTAAATTTCTCAGTCTGTTACTTCTTTGATTCTTCAATCCATCCATTATATTACCTCCCAATAAAGCTCTCATTTCTTAGTACACAGCTCATTAATTTGACTAAACTTCTTTCAAACTTGAAACGTAAAAACGTTTGATATTACCGGTGGTATAAGTATCATGCAGAGCCCTGAAATTCCTGATGTTAATCCCCCATAAAAAAAAAGTTTCCAATTTTCTCCGCCTTCTACTATTTTTATTACAAGCGTGTTTGAAATTGTTAGAACAATCACTATGGATAAAGTAAACTTGTAAAGTTGGGGTATACTGTCAGCAACGTTAAACATGCTCATTCCCATCTCGGGAATACCGTCCTGAATAGAAGTATAAGACTTACTCATTTTAGAAACCAATTCGCTAAATTTAGAAATCATTTCTATAATAAGGATCAGAAGTCCTACCATAACAGCGTGTAGAGTTATGGCTAGACCCCGGAAGCTAGAACTGACAAGTTTCCTTTTCATCCTGAGAAGGACGATTATAAGACTTGAGGCTGAGACTATATTCCCTATTTCAGCCGGGTTTCCTCCAAGTTCAATTGCATCCGTAAAGATTCTGGAGCACCGGTTGATAAGTTCAGAACCTGTTTCTCCTATGAATTTTTCCCAGCAATGTTTCGACGTAAATCCCATGGAAAGACCTGCATGTAACTCTTCGACTCCAGGTTTGAGGCAGCCTATAGTTTCCTTGTCAAGGTCATCCATAGCATTTCGGATAGTAGTTCCTGTTGTTCCGGCAAGAGTACCCAGGGTTTTTATAAATGCAGGATAATTGGTATCTCTTTCATCAATATTTTTATCATCTAACATAGCAAAGAAGCCTATCGGAAGTGTAAAGAAAGCTATTGCCAGTAGGATATACTGCAACTTTATCCCCATCAAAATTAGCACAATAAGGGAGATGGCACCTACTGGAAGCAAAGTCAGGCTAAGGAGCCTGATTATCTTTTGTTCCCTGGATTTTCTGACAAGGGTATGTGCTTTCTTTTCAGCAGGAGCTACCTTGTATATGATGAAAAGAGCAAGCCCACATATAAAAACAGTCATTACTATAACTAGAAAAATAATGGTTTCCATATTCTCTAGAGTATAAATCATGACTGAAACAAGAATTATTGTAACAACTAAAGTCAAGGATACCATCAAGGCAGTATACCCATCAGTCCATTTTTTCAAAGATTCGATACTTCTTTCGTATTCATTACAATATATTTCTTCCCTTGTGAGCTTTTCCTGTTTCAAAAATCTTTTCTCTGGCTCTCCAGATGAAAGAATATTCGACATTCGACCAAAGAACTTTGAAAGATATTCGTCTTTTAATCTCTGGGAGATATACTTACAGGCTTTTGCATATGCGTATCCCCACTCTGAGGCAAGCATATGAATCAGTTTGAAATACTTTGAAGCTTCGTACTCTTTCTGGTACCCTGTATAACCAAAAATTCTGTCTCTCTCAATATCCGCAGTCGAGATCGCTGCCATATATGTAAGCAGGAAGAGAGTCTCATCGTTAACTCTTTCAACGACTTTCGTGCTCTTTAATTTTCGAGCAAGACTAAAGTAGCCTTCAAATCCATGCTTTGCAGCTTTTAATTTTAAGTACGAAATCTTCTCCTCAGGATTCATGAGGTTAATCCAGCCTCCTCAACCTGAATCAGTATCTTGAACAGATCATAGAAGTTGGTAATTTTAGCTTGGTGAATCTTCCTGAGAATTTTCGCTCTTTTGTCAAGTTCTAAATAAATTCTCCTAGCTTGGTTTTCCGGGATTCCGAGACGTGGAGCAATCTTTTGCTCAAGCAAATATGAGTTATTCTTTCCAGTAAACTTGAAGGTATCTGTAGCAGGGTCCCATTTGAAGATATCCATAAAATTGAAAGCTTGATATACAGAATCATAGCCTACAATCTCATTTATACTAAGGATTCGCCTTCCCATTCCCTTTCCAGGTATATTTACTGCACTCTGGATGATTACTACATTGAGGTTATCCACATAGTTCTTGGGAACGTTTATTGGGTCTCCTGTTAATCTCTGGATCAGCTTTTCAACTGATGCTGCATGGAATGTGGACATGACTGGGTGTCCTGTCTGCATAGCCTGAAAAGCAATATTGCCTTCCACTCCACGGATTTCCCCAATAATAATCTCATTAGGGCGCTGACGCAGGGCTGCTTTTAATAGGTCAAACATCGAGACGTCAGATGCGCTGTCATCTCTTGTAGTTCTGGTAACTTCTCTAGTCCAATTCTTATGTGGAACCTGTAATTCCGGAGTATCTTCAATAGAAACTATTTTTGACTCAGGGGGAAGAAAAGTAGTTATAGCATTCATTGTAGTTGTCTTTCCAGATGCCGTTTCTCCCGAAATAAAACAGTTCATCCCTGCCTTCAGCATCATCCACAAATATGCAGCCATTGTATAGTCAATTGTTCCAAAGTCAACAAGCTCGAGGATTGAGGTGGGAATTCCCATAAATTTCCTTATGGTAAAATTGCTTCCTCTTTTGGAGACATCTTCCCCAAAAACAATGTTTATTCTTGATCCATCGGGAAGAGATGCATCAACTATGGGGTCTCGGTAGGTGATTGGTTTCCCTACTTTTTCGGACATCTGTATGATAAAAGAGTTTAGTTCCTCGGTCTCCTGAAATGTAATTGCTGTTTTAAGGGACGAAAACACCTTGTGCTCGACAAAAACTCTCCCAAGCCCACTGCAACTTATATCTTCTATATTTGAGTCCAGCAGTAAAGGTTGAATCGTTCCCATCCCAAGCTTATCCCTGATCATTAGATATTCGATGGCTTTAAACTCATCAGGAGTTACGCGAATATTCTCCCGTTTTTTTGTTTTGAAGACGTTGCCAGCTCCATTTAAATTTCCTATAAATCTGGACTGCTGTTTGTTGTTTTTCTCTCTCTGGACCGTTTTTTTCTCATCAAGACCTTTACTTCTTTTGTCTGCCTTTTGTTTTGCATTTTTGTCTATAGTGCAAACTTTCTTAAGGGCCTTTTTTAAAAGTATTTTCTTTTCTTCCGGATCTTTTGTATCAACATCTAGACTGCTTATAATGTCGATAAGAGACTTTTCTACAGCCTCAAGCGTGCTATCCACATCCTGAAAAAGACAGGGTTCTATTGGGATGTAATAATTTCTTATATCTTCTTTATCAGGATAGATGTGAATGGCAACTCCTTCTGCAACAGGATAGATAAGGTTTGGGCGCTTGATGCTTTTCATATCTCTTGAGATCTTTAAATGGAATTCAGGAATTTCTGTTTCTTCTAAAGGAAGTCTGCAGATATAATCGAGGATATGATGGTTTTCTTCCTTACCTACAAAATCCTGCAATTCTGAAGAAAGCATAGAACGAACATCCTCTTTGGAACGCCTTCCATTTATCGGTGCAGGCAGTGGGTTAAAAGGTAGAGTTTCCATTTTTTAATCCTCACTAGGATCTCTTTTCGGAAATTATTTTTCTGGATAATTTTAGTTTCATATTTTGACCTTTGAGACCGGAATAATCTTTAGCCCGGAATCACTGTCAACATTAAAACTTAACATATTTCCAGTAATTTTTCTGGCACCTCTCAACTTCTGAATCTCCAGGGTATTTATCAACTTGTCTCCTACCTGTTCAATTCTCAGTTCAAGGCATGTATCGCAAGTTGATCTTAGTCTATGAAGCACTTGTTTGGGGAAGGTATACCCATGAACACTTATAAGAATGGTTTTTCCCTTATCACAAAGTTTTACACATCCTGTAAAAAAGTTTAATAGGGCATTTTCAGAAGCACTAACCGCTAAAATAGTTAAAGAATCAATCAGGATCAGATCTTCTTCACATTGCTCTACGCATTCGAGCAGTGTCTGTAGCAATTTTTCACTTAGTTCGCGATTTTCTTCAACATAACTTGCGTTTATTTCGAAAATCTTCGATCTCCCTAATATGAAATAATCTGAAATATCCAGATTCAGGCTTTCCATGTTATTCAGCAAGTTTTTGGAGGTTTTTTCAGTTGTTAGAGCTAAAGCTTTTTTATCCTGATTGAGAGCTCCCCACATAATCTGCTGCATTAAAACAGATTTCCCACTATCTTTTTCCCCTTCGAGAAGGCATAGTGAACCTACAGGTATGCCTCCTTCCAGTTTCCTATCAATTTCTAGATTTCCTGAAGATATAAATTCCAAGGGTTTTTCCTTTTCAATTTCCGGATTATCTGATGTCTCTCCATGCTTTTCACTTTCCAGATTGCCTAGTGTTTCTTCATTTTTAGCTTCTGGATTTCCTGGTATCTCTTCATAAACTGCTTCATTTTCAAGAAATAATCTCTCTCCCGTGTTTTCTCCCATATTCTCTCTCCTTTTTTCAGAGATTTCCTGATTTTTTTATCTCCTCAGTTCATCCAATTTAGCTCACTAACTCAGCCTGAATATTCAGGACTACGGAAACCGTCATTTAGTTCATGCATTAAAATATCCTGAAGTCTTTACTCCGTTTGGGGCTGTTACCATAATCCAGTTTACACTCTCTTTTTTCAGAGGATCTTCGAGCAGGATCTTTAATTCCATCTCTTCACCAGGGTCAAAGATTCTAGGATTTACCAGATCTGGACTGATACTTCTCACAGTCCATCTGCTTTGTGAGGTGCTTGTATCTTCCTGGTAAGGTATCCATATCGTTTTTGCAGTGCCGGATGTGTTTGAGTACTTAACGATCACGTCAATGTAATCATAGTCTCCTATCTTTATGGAGCCTGTATTATTCAAGGATACGAAAACTTCGGATTCATCCACGTAAATGTTTGTAATCTTTATTCCTGTTTTCAATATCTCATCCTTATTTTCCTGCATTTCAATTACTGAATTTGCAAGAAGGTCTGCCATGTAAAACCCTCCGTATGAGCAGACATAAAATGTCAGGAGAAGAATTGCAACCGAGATAATTGATGCAATAACTGTTCCGAATCCCATCATTACACCGTAAAATAGGTCTCTTTCGAAACCCCGTTGTAGACGCTGAATTTAATGAAATACTTCTCTCCACTGACAGGTATATCAGCCGGTTTTAATTTTATCTTAAGCGTTTCTCCTTTGTCCCAGTTATCGTCATTGCTCTGCTCTATAGAATAATTCCAGCAAGGAGTCAGGCTTCCGTTTTCACCATATGATATCCTTTCAAAGTTTCCGGACTTGCCAAAAAAAAGGTCAGATCTGGGAATCAAACCAGAAGATATTCCCTTAGGTCCTACGTTTTTAACCCATATATGAACCTCAGAGCCTCCAGCAGCAGTTGCTTGATGCAAAATCTCCACATCTGTTAGGATCTGGTCTCCCATTGAGTTGGCACGACTGATTAAAGGGTCTCCTGCAGAAATTACAGTCGGATAGACCGCAGAAGCAAATCCAAATACACAGACAATGGATGCTATTGTTAGAATAGCAGAGCTTATCGTATCCCCACTCACCTTTTCGACCTCCCGCTTTAACTTTATTTAGTCTCCTCTGATTAGTTTGAATGAACTGATACCAGTTAGGGTAATAGTAATTATGTCAGCTCGTTTATATTAAAAATATTCTTTATATTAGTAACACTAATTATGTCGGACAACGACTGTTATTTCACATAAAATTTACTTAAGTTATTTAACATTAATAACAATTAATTGATATTAATTAATGTTAATTGATATTAATTGGAACAGCTAATTCGGTTTTTCAGTTGACTCTTTACTGACTCTTTACTAGTACTTTAAGTTGAAAACAAGCCCTCTTCTTTATTCCCCTCTCCAGCCTGAAACTTAATAAGTCGGCTAAACTTTACTTTTTAGTCCGCATGGGTTAAGGATGGCATTCAATTGGGCAAGCACAGTAATATTATCTTTCATGTTGACTATTCCTTTTCCCTCGGGCTCTTCAATTGGAAGGCTTGTGATATTCTCTATAACACATTTAGCTTTTTCCGGAAGGTGTCCAGTAAGTGAATAGAGATTAAGCAGAACTCTAAGGTTGCTGTGCCCTACTGTCCTGACAGCATAATCCACCCAGCGCATAAGTTCAATCAGGGCAAAGGTATCTATTTTCCGGACCTGGTTTTCAGGCTCAATAGCCTGCACTGTTTCCTGTCGTGGTTTGTTTTTTTCAGGAACTTCATCCGGACAAATATCATTAGCCGATTCCTGGGCGATTTCTTTATTATTTTCATTCTCGAACTCGGCTTCCGGAAAATCTGTCTCAAGCCCCGAAACTCCATATTTCTGGATATTGTAGAAGGGATTTTCATTTCTGTTTACAAGGTCTCTTATGTCCACAAGTAACCCCTTGATCTCCCCTTTTACGACTTTAAGTTCAGTTTCAAATTCCTCTATCTTTTTATCCAGTTCCATATTATTCACCTTAATGAAAAATGAAATTTCTTCATTTCCATATAAAAGAAAGGGGGAAGTTCCCCCTTAATCTCTTTGAATTACTTCAGAACCATTACCTTATCAATCTGTGCTGGAGTTACTCTTGTTACCGGAACAATTGCGCCTACCTTCGGTTTTATCTCAATCCTGAATTCTCTGTTTGCCGCCTGGTCTTTAGTGCCCTTAAGCATTGAGTCACCAGGGATAGTAATATTTAATTGCACTTTCTCATGCTGTTCTAGAACTGAGTCACCATTGTTGTTCCCTACAAATACCTTCTCCCATTCCGTGCTTTGAACGTATGTAGAATTGTCTGCGTAGCTTACCACCATCATTCCAGCAGCACTATTCTCTCCTATATCCACAGGAGACTGCCCTGCTGTGAGCTGAAGGGTGACAATAATCTGATCTACTGTTGTTGGAGTTTCTCCATCACCTTTTGCGATCACGTCGCCTGCAAGTTCAACGGAAGAGGTAGTCTGTTTGATACCCTCATCGATGGTTTTTTTGGCGGTATCGGAGGTAGTAAACCCTGCTCCGAGCACTACATAGGAGAACACTGCTGCCACAACTACGAAAGCGGTCAGCACAATTGCTGATTCGAGCCCTGTGAAAGCTCTATCATTTTTTCTAAAAATACTAGACCTTTTTTTCATTCGTTTTCACTCCTCATTTTTCATTTTGAATGAAAATATATAGAGAAACTAAAGGGCCAAGTTGTCAATGCCTGTATTCCCATGTTTAAATCGAAGTATGCCGATAAAAGCTTGAGATCTTCAGGAATCTATTTCGTGACCTATTAATAACCCCATACACACACCCAAAATTTACAGGGGGTAAATACTAACTTCCTGTTTATTAACTTTTCGAAATAATTTTCAATATAGTTTATAAAAATCATGTATAAGTAATAATTACTTGTTTTTATTATAATTAATAAGTTATTTTTATATTAAATTTGAAAACGTTAAAAAAGTAATATCTAGAAAACAAATTCAACAAAAATAGAAATTCAACAAAAAATAGAAATTCAACAAAAATACAAATTCAACAAAAATACAAATTCAACAAAAATGGAAAGAGGAAAGTTTAATAAAATTTTTCAATCTCGTGCTTTACTTCTTCAAGAGAAAACTTCTGCCTTACAAGCGGCTTCTCCTGAATTGCAGGCACTCTTTCCTCGAAGATTTCACGCTCATATTTATAAAAAATTCCATTTGGGATTTTATCTCCCCACTCCAGGGATTTCTCAAACGCTTTATTACGGTTGTAAGGGTCATAGTCATCTCCAAGCCTGTAAACCCTATCCCGGTACCATTTAAATGTATTTATCTTGTTAAATGTAACACAGGGTTGAAGAATATCAAGAAGAGCAAAGCCCTTATGCTTTATGGCAGCTTTCATAAGCTCTTTAAGGTGCTCCTGATCGCCTGCAAAACCCCTGGCTACGAAGCTGCAGTTCTGGGAAATCGCCATAGCAAGTGGATTCATGGATTCCTGAAGCACACCATAAGGCTGAATTGTTGTGTAGGTCCCCTCGGCTGTAGTAGGAGATGCCTGCCCCTTGGTTAGTCCGTAAATCTGGTTATTGTGCACAAATAGGGAAATATTAGGGTTTCTTCGGATTGCATGGAGGAAATGGTTTCCTCCTTCTCCATAGCAATCTCCATCTCCTGCAACTGCGATTACATGAAGGGAGTGGTTGGCAAGCTTTGCAGCCGTAGCCACAGGCAGGGTTCTGCCGTGAAGCCCATTAAAGGTATGGCATTTAATATAATGGGGCAATTTTCCAGCCTGCCCTATCCCCGAAACCACAAGGACTTCCCAGGGCTCGATTCCAAGTTCAATAAGTGCCTGTTTGATGGTTGAAAGAATTTGAAAATTTCCGCACCCAGGGCACCAGGCTGGAACCTGACCTTTATAATCTTCAGATGTAGGCATGCAGTTCCTCCTTCAGGTTTTCAATTGTAAAAGGTCTTCCATCGTATTTGCTTATCTGGTGGGAGAATTCAAATCCAGTCTCGGCCCTTATCAATCTTGCGAACTGCCCTGTGGCATTGTTTTCTATACAAATTGTAAGGTCAGCGTTTTCAAGAAGCCCGATATAATCAAACCTGTCTCGCTCGGAAAATGGGTAAATCTGGCTGAAATGTAGCATTGCAGCTTTTTTATCTTTAGGAATTGTGTCAACCACCTCTTTTATCACACCATAAGTAGAACCATGTCCTACGAGAACGATTTTTGGAGAGGGATCTCCATATAAAAACGGGGTTTCGATTTCTTTTTTTATAAGCGGTAATTTTTTCAGGAGCCTTTTCTGAACCATTTTAATACGGGTCTCGGAATCTTCTACAATATGACCTTCCTCGTCGTGTTCGTCACTATCAGCTACGACAAGGTGTTTTCCGGCTTCTCCTGGGACTGCAAGAAGGGAGATTCCTGTACTGGAAAACTTGTAACGTTTGTAATCCTCAACACCTTTTAGGTCCTCTTCCCTCAGCCGGTAATCATTATAAATCAGCTTCTCTGAACCAAGTTCCTCAAAAGTCCATTCAGACTCTGCGAGATACTGATCGGACAGGATGAATACAGGAATCTGATATTTTTCCGCAAGTTCGAAAGCTCTGTTAGTAAGGTAAAAAGCTTGCTTTGGAGTTCCTGGCTCAAAAATAACTCTTGGAAACTCTCCATGACCTGCATGAAGAACAAAAAGCAGGTCTCCCTGCTCGGTACGTGTGGGAAAGCCTGTAGCCGGTCCAGGACGCTGCATTTCCGCAATCACGAGAGGAGTTTCGGTCATTCCTATAAGGGAAAGCCCTTCGACCATAAGGGCAAATCCTCCTCCTGACGTTCCGGTCATAGCTCTTACCCCTGCAAAAGAAGCTCCTATCGCCATGTTAATAGCTGCAATTTCGTCTTCAGCCTGCTCAACAACAAGATTATACTCTTCTGCTCTGGAAGCCAGGTACTCCATAATTCCTGTTGAAGGTGACATGGGGTATGCTGAGTAAAACTTACAGCCAGACATAATGGCTCCCATCGCGATTGCCTGCAGCCCGGTTATGATCATGAGCCTTTTTCCTTCTGGCTCGCGGATTCCAAAGGCTTCGCACTTGGGACAATTCGTAAGAGCATATTTATATCCCGCTTCTGCACAGGCTATATTAGCCTGGACTACTTCTTCCCCTTTTCTACTGAAGGTTTCTCTCAGGATCTTTTTGAGAGCTTCAAGCCCCAGATCAAGAATCCCAAGGGCTGCTCCGGTTGCTACGGTATTTGCCATAACACTATTCTTCCCAACATCCAATGCTATTTTCCTAAAAGGGATATCTATGAATTCCGGCTCTTCGAACTTCTTTTTGGCGATTTCGGAATCATATAAAATAAATCCCCCTTCATCCACGCTTTTCCTGTGGATCTCGATGGTATTCAGGTCAAGCGCCAGAAGAATGTCGACCATTTCTCTCGAGGCCGTAATTTTCTGGTCGGAAAGCCGGATCTGGTAAAAGTTATGTCCACCTCGTATCCTGGACATATAGTCCTGGTGCGTAAATACATGATATTTCATCCGGGAAAAGACCTTTGCAAGAGCCCCTCCTATAGTCTGAAGCCCCTGTCCAGCCTCTCCTCCTATTCGAAGTGTATAGTCCAGAAACTTTACCCCCTATTTTTCTTAATTCCCCATTATCTTCGGTTTTCTGGCTTGTTCAATGCTTGTTCAATTTATCAAAATCTTATTCTTTAAATTTCGTTTTGTGGATTAATTGTATGGATTTATTGTATTGATGTTTATGAATATCGAGCGTTAGTGATAAAATACGTTATGAGTTAGCAAAATGCATTAATATCTGAGCTTGCAGGCTGCCTTAAACGATAACAGCAAAATAGGATTTGTCAGCCGAATTCTTAGTTTTGTTGACACTAACTCAGTTTATCGTTTACCCTATCTCCAGTCTCAGTTCCCCGAGGAGATATTATTATTAAACCTTAAATAATCTTGCTTCGCCTCTTTATTCGAGGAAGCATGTCATTTTTTCTGTTAAACTAAAAACCTCAAGAAGTAACCTGGTAGAAAAATAGGTAGAAAATTTATCTGGGAAGAAATATGCTAATTCACGGCGGTGACTTCAAATAATTACGAAAAGCAGTCAAAGGATTCGGAACACATTTTTTAATTCGCTTACCAAATTAAAGCACAAATACTTCGATTTTTTGACTAGGTAAAATTCTGGATTGAAATTTTCAAAACAAATAAAGAGTCTTCCCAAGAAGAATACAACCTACTAGAACAAGCCCAAGTATCAATACATCTGCGTGAAACATGGGATATATTATTAAAAAGAAAAGCAATGAAGTAACCGCGCAGATCAGGATGTCTACAGGATTGCTCATAATGCCTCCACGTTAAGCTTATAAACCCCCACTCTAATAAGGATTTCTAAATTATGCGGGATTTTATAAAATTGGGCGATATAAATAGATGATATAAATTTTTCTGTATAAAATAGTAAATTCAAGTCCTCTGTTGAAGCCTTGAGGGACACAAACTTCCTTTGAAAATATAAGAAGCACAATCCCCGACTAAAAAGAAAATCTAAGTATCCGATAAGATAAAAATGGGAACGTAGTCCCCATAAATTTTGTTCTGCATCAGGAAAGGAACTTCTTGCTTGAAGTGAGAACCTAATCAGGTGGAATCTAACCTTTATTTTCGAGCGCATCGAGCTGCATTTTTACTCAAAGGTTCTTATTCTCATAAGTCTCCGTTTTTCCCCTAATACTGTGTGATCAACCACAAACTTTTTCAAAGAACGCTTGCTCACAAACTTTTTCAAAAAAAGTTTGATCAAAAACGCAAACCTTTTCAAAAAAGGCTTGATCAAAAACAGCGTAACGTTTGGATTTAAAAGCCTTATCCCCAAACCCTATCCGGCGTGGTCAACCGGCGCAACGGTTGCGTTAGAACTTCCCACGGCCAAGTTGGGCGTGTGCACGTGCTAGATGTCCTGCAGCCTGGGCTCCTATAAGGGAGATTTCTCCTGCAAGCACGGCAGAAGCTACAATTTCTGCAAATTTCTTGGAGTTTGTTCCGGGAACATCACCTGCACCTGCAACGCCAAGAATATTCAGGCAGTCTCTCTGGGTTCCAAGGCCAGTACCTCCTCCAACTGTTCCCACTGGCAGGGCAGGCAGAGTAACTGAACAATGAATTTCTTCATATTTTGTAAGTTCCATAGTGGTAATTGCAGTGCTCCCTTCAACAACGTGGGCTGCATCCTGTCCGCAAGCCAGGTAGATGGCAGCAATAATGTTTGCAGCATGGGCATTAAAGCCAAGTGCTCCTGCTCTTGCTGAACCTAACAAGTTTTTGCTGTAGTTCACCTCAAACATGGACTCAGGCGTACATTTCAGAATCTCTTTGACAAGCTCTTTTGGAATAGTAACCTCGGCTACAACCGTTTTACCTCTCCCGAGAATTGTATTTATTGCAGCTGGTTTTTTGTCAATACACATATTTCCTGAAAGAGTAATAGGCTGTGCGCCGAATTCGTCTTCTATGAGATGCATTACTGCATCAGTAGCTATAGTAGCCATGTTCATACCCATGGCGTCCTTTGTATCGTACGAGAACCTGAGGTATACATATGTGCCAGTTACAAAGGGTTTTACGGAAAGCAATTTTCCAAAACGGGTTGTTTTTTCGGCAACGGCCTTCATTTGTTCGAAAATCTCAGGACATTTTACCCATTCATAAAACTCCTTGGCTCGCTCAAGGCTCTCGAGCTTAAAAACAGGCGCTCTAGTCATCTCGTCTTCAAAAACCCTTACATTTGCTCCTCCTGATTTCGTGATAATCGAACAGCCACGGTTTACACTGGCAACAAGAGCTCCTTCGGTTGTAGCAAGCGGGATATAGTATTCGGAATTCGCGTATTCGCCGTTTACTTTCAGAAGCCCGGCAACTCCGAGGGGAATCTGAACTGCACCTATCATATTTTCAATATTTTTTTTCGTTATGGCTTCTACATCAAGGGAAAAATTTTGGATATGCTCGAACTCGAGTTTTGCAAACTCCTGTATTGCAAGCCGCCTGAGTTTTACTGAAGTTATAGGGTCTGCAAGTTCCTCAATCTTACGAAGCGCAATGTCCCCATCCAGAACCTTTTGTAAGAGAACTTCTTCTTCCTTACTTAATTCATAATCCTGTAAAAACATGAAACCACCTGTTTAGAATTACTTTTTGAGATCATCAAAATTAATTGATAAAATTGCTGAAATATTGACTTCAATATTGATAACGATATTTGGTGTCGATATTGATTTTGATTAGTTATTTAAAGTTGTATAATTATATTAAAATCCATTTTTTATCTTAAATATAGGCATATTGGCATATAATTTGTTCCTTGATGTAATATTTTCTGTAATAATTAAACTGTTTAAAACTCAAAAACTAATGTAAAAAACCCAGTTGGTTCATATATGTTATGAAAATATTTATGAAGACTCCCTTATAAATCTAGGTTTTATAAGAGAATTTGACCTGGTTGATATTCCAGTCAAACTAATTGGGTTAAAGTAATAATTTAATGGAAGAAAATGTTAATTAGAAAAGACTATAACAAAACATAGTATTGGTTAAGGCTACCATTAACCAAATTAATAATCCAATTTTTAGAATTTTTCTGCTCAGAAATTAATAATCAGTTGGTTCTCTTCAGCGTATCTTAGAAAGAGTTCAGCCACGTCTTTCGAGCAGATAAATTCAATTCCAGGAATTAACTCTTCTTTTTTAAGCCCAATCATATCCGAAGCAAGCTGGCAGCATCTGAACTCAACTCCCATGTCGATGCATTCCTGAACAGCGGCGTTATACTTGGGCGATCCTCTTGTTTTATCCTTTTTTGCGAGTAACACTCCCATAGGTCCCCATAGAATTACCTTCACATCGAGCCCCTTACTTCGGTAATATTTCGCAAATTTTAGAGTTTCCTGCGGGCTGGTGCTTTCATACACCATATTTTTGAGCAGCAGTAGTACTTTTTCAATTCTCGTCATAAGAACTCCAGGTCTAAATAATACATTTCTGAAACAGATTACCTAGATGTATATATAGTTTCACATTTGGAAGGAGAGTGTATATTTTTTAACTTTATTTAAATATATTTATTATATTTTTGGAGAATTAGCAAAGTTGGATATCTACGTCTGATTAACAGACTCTATTGCAATGCAAAAACATGTGATTACTTTATCTTTCCAGCTTACCTGAGTTTCGATGGCATGAAAAATTTTTTAAAGTTAGAGGTTAGTTCTAAACATTTAGTTTTTGGGATTCTAGTTTGTAGAAATCCTCAAATTAAGTTAAATAATCTGTGGACTTATCCTCATTTATCATTCTGGGAGTTCTTTCTTAAGTTCTAAAAAATCTTTAAATGATGGTGAAACAGTGTATTCGCGCACTGAAGAGAAAAAGAAAAACAGTATATTCAATCAATGAAAAGAAAAGGAATATGGAAAATTTCAATTCATTATATTGGTTTTACAGTTGATGTGCAGGATTAGTCTTTAGTTGAGGGGTAGTTCAAGTCTTTAATTGAGGGGTAGTTCAAGTCTTTAATTGAGGGGTAGTTCAAGTCTTTAATGAGGGATAGTTCACGATTTTACCTCAAGATTTCATGCCATCAAATGTTCGTAAAACTGTGTGGAAAATAGAAGAAACATCATCCGAATTATATCGGACATTTATGAAATAAGGTAAGCAGAAGCTTACCTCACAATTACAACAACTGCATCTTTGACTTTAACCACATCGACCTCCCTGCCACCTGAGATCACTTCTTTTCTTATCTCTACGGTTTCGGGTTCAAGCTCGATTGTTTCGCCTTTTACAGTAACAGTTATTTTTCCAGAAGCTACCTGAGCTTCAAGCGCAACAGGATCTTCTGCCTTGAGCGCTTTCACGACAGCGCCTGCATCTTTCCTGAACCGAGGGCCCAGGATTCCCATATTTGGCTTAACTTCCACTGGCACGTACTCAAAGGAAGGAGTCCCTTCCATCAACTCAACTTCCGAGTTTGTAGCGCCTGCAATATCCCCTGTATCGATTTCTGCATTGTAGATCTCAAGCTTTTTCAGGGGGGCGTTAAGTGCCATTCCCAGATCGGATTTGTATCTCCGGACCTCACCTGTGATATCCTTGATCAGTTCTCCTGCAGCTTCAGCTTCATTGTTTATGAAACTCTCATCAACTGCCGGCCAAGCCTGTGTGTGGACACTCTCATTGTTAAATCTGGAATACAGTTCTTCTGCAAAGAAGGGTATAAAGGGGGCAAGCAGAAGTGAGAGGGTTTTCATCGTTTTGTAGAGCACATACTGGGCTGCTTTTCTGCCTTCAGGCTCATCGCCATAAAGCCTGCTTTTTACGAGTTCCAGGTAATTATCAGCAAGGACTTCCCAGGCAAAACCTCTTATAGCCTTGAAAGTCGAATCAAACTGGTACTCATCAAGTTCCTTTGTTGCAGTGTCTATGAGCTTGTTAAGTTTACTCAGTAGCCACCTGTCAATTATAAGAAGAGAGTCCGTGGAGAAGTTCTCGGCATCTTCTGGTCCAAAACCTTTCAGGTGAGACATTGAGAATCGGTAAATACTCCACATCTTCTGAAGGAAACGAGAAGCTGAGACTACGTCTTTCCAGCGGAACATTATGTCCGAACCTGTGGAGCCGCCAACCGCACCCCACTGCCTGAAAGCATCGGCACTGTACTGTGAGGTTACTTCTTCAGGGGAAATAACGTTTCCAAGAGACTTGCTCATCTTGTGTCCATCGGGTCCGAGCACCATACCGTTAATCACTATAGAATCCCAGGGTTTTATTCCTTCAAGAGCAAGGCTTCGCAGGATCGTGTAAAATGCCCAAGTCCTGATGATATCGTGTCCCTGAGGACGGATTTGTGCAGGTAGGCGAAGTTCATGCTCACTTTCCCAGCCTGTGACATGTAATGCTGTAATTGAAGAATCCATCCAGGTATCCAGTACATCGGTTTCAGGCTCAAATTCGGTTGAACCACAGGTGCAGGCTTTCTTAGGAGCAGCTTCATTCGGGTCAATCGGGAGCCAGCTCTCTTCTGCAATCATTATCTCTCCACACTGTTTACAGTACCAGATCGGAATTGGAGTTGCAAAGATCCTCTGTCTGGAGATACACCAGTCCCATTCCATAGTGCCTGTCCAGTTCTGGAGCCTGACTTTCATATATTCAGGATACCAGTTGATTTCATCTGCAGCTTTCAGGATGCCGTCGTTATCGATCTTTACAAACCACTGGGGCTCAGAAAGAATTTCGATCGGGGTATCACATCGCCAGCAGAGCCCAACATTCTGCTCCAGAGGTTTCTGGTCATAAAGGAAATCTGCAGCTTTAAGGTCAGAAGTGACAGCTTCTCTGCATTCGTCAATGCTCATGCCTTCATATTTGCCTGCCACTTTTGTCATCTTGCCCTGCTTGTCAATGGCTTTTACAAGAGGAAGTTCGTATTCCATCCACCAGCGTACGTCCTGCTTGTCTCCGAAAGTACAGATCATTACAGCACCTGTACCAAACTCAGGCTGAACATCCTCATCAGCAATCAAAGTCACTTTCTGACCAAAAAGCGGTACCGTAATCTCCTGTCCGATATACTGGCTGTAACGCTTATCCTCTGGGTTTACTGCAACTGCAACACAGGCTGCCATAAGTTCAGGTCTGGTGGTTGCAATATCGACCTTGTCAAAGTGGACAAAATTAAGTTTTGTTTGCCTTGTTTCATACTCTACTTCTGCAAAAGCAATGGCAGTTTCACATCGGGGACACCAGTTGACTGGATGTTCTTCGTGATAGATTTGCTCGTTATTGTACATCCTGACAAAGGATTTCTGCGTTTTTACAAAGTATGAGGGGTCCATGGTAACGAATTCGTTGCTCCAGTCAACGGAAAAACCCAGGCGCAGCATTGTATTGCGCATCTTTTCGATATTTCCTACAGTCAGTTCCCTGCACATCCTGCGGAACTCGGCACGCGGAACCTGATTTTTCGTTATCCCGTGAATCTCTTCAACCTTGACTTCGGTTGGCAGGCCATGACAGTCCCAGCCCTGGGGGAACATCACATTGTACCCGCGCATACGTTTGTATCGGGCAACAAAGTCAATATAGCACCAGTTAAGCGCATTTCCGATATGGAAATTACCTGTAGGATAGGGAGGTGGGGTGTCAATTATATATTGAGGACGAGTATCTTCTCCCCAGTTGAAATGGTACATGGAGAGGTTCCACTTCTCCATCCATTTTTCCTCAACCTCGTTTGCATTATATTCTTTCGGAATTTCTGATTCTGTCATAAGTTTGCTCCGTGTAGTCTACGATTGGAAAAATAGTGTAAGATTTTCTTGGGGTTTAGAGTGCTTGTGATTATTTAAATATATATGGTTTTAGATGAAGTGTAAACTCTTGGTGTTCAACGCCTATCTGAAGTTGAATTTATTTTCTTCTAGCTTTGCCTTTTCTCTGGAAAAACAACCTGCATGTGACCAGTCGAAGGTTCAGCCAAAAAGAGTATAACAGGTAGATAAATTCAGATATAGTTAAAACTACAGATAGATAAATTCAGATATAATTAAAACTCAACTGGAATAAAATTTTTCTATCTCTCTATAGGTTCTTTTTCTACCTTTCTATTATCTGTTTTTTATGCGTATTTCCATGCCTCCCAGATGTGCATTGCGTTCATTCCCAGGCTCTGCGGTGGGTAAATATCGTTTTCGGGTGTGTCGCCGATTGAGAGCACTTCCCAGGGTTCAAGCCCAAGCCTGTCAAGAGCCAGCTTAAAGAGCCTGGTGTCAGGTTTTTTGGTACGGTGATCGGAAGACATAATTGTAAAATTAAAGCGCTCATATAGTCCCAGGAAGCGCAGTTCCTGTTCAGTAAAGACTCTCTGGGCATTGGAAACAATACATTTTGGAACATTTCGGTACTTGTCAAGCAGGCGCAAACTCTGGGGATAAGCTTCAAGCTTTCTTAAGGAGGCAGTCCTGAAAGTTTTGGCAGCTTCAATCCCGAGCCAGAAAGGATCAATTTCCCTGAAAGCGTTCTCGGCACAGATTTCTGCAAAAATCTCTTCTATACGGATATCCGGGTGCGGCTGGCCTGAATTTCCAAGCCTATTTATTACTTTCCACCTGTACTCTTCTCTGAGTCGGTCTGGTTCAATTCTAACTCCCTGGTAAAGTAGCCACCTGCTCAGCCTTTCGTTTGTTTTCCAGCTTTTTTCATCAGTCCTAATGTCAATAAGGGTTTTGTAACAGTCAAAGATTAAACCTTTTATCTTTCCGTTCTGGAGCATAGGGATTCTCCTTTTGTTTTTCCGGATATTTTAGAAATTTTCGGGCTTCAATATCTCTGGTATCTATAATCTCAGCTTCAGTAGTCGCTAGATAATGGTCATTATATATAGATTTTATGTAAATATCTATATACTTGACAAATAGCGATATATAGATTTTAATTCTATAGAAATTTAATTCGGGCAAGATCAGTATTTAAACTAAGAAGTAAAGAATTCTAATAAAATTCTAATAAAAAAGAAAAAATATAAAATAAGGTTTTTGAAGATTTACGGCTTTCTTGAGGAGAGTTCAATAGTTTTTATGTCAATCAGTCCGTCAAACCGAAGTGTTTCCATGCTTCTTCGATATGCATGGCGCTCATCCCTAGTTCTCTGGCAGGTAAGATCTCGTTTTCGTAAGAGTCTCCTATTGACATGACACACTTGGGTTCGAGTTCAAACCCCATCTTTTCAAGCGCGGTCATAAAAAGTCTGAGGTCTGGTTTCTTGTACCTAACATCCGATGAAAAGATTACAAAGTCAAAATAGTCGTAGAGCCCGAGGAATCGGAGCTCCAGTTCAGAGAAAACCCTTTGCCCATTAGAGATTATACATATTGGGAGGTTTATGCAGTGTTCGATTAATTTTATGCTTTGAGGAAAAGCCCTAAGTTTCCGTATAGAAGCCGTTCGAAAAACCCTCGAAGTCTCAATCCCAAGTTGCTTCTCATCAATTTTCCAGATCGAATGTTCCTTGCAGATTTCGGCAAAGATTTCTTCTACCCTGATTTCTGGATATATTTCCTCAGACTGCTCCATCTTGTTTCTTGCTTTAAACATATAAGTGTCCCAGAGTTTTTTTGGCTCTATTTTCACACCCTGATAAGCAAGCCACCTGCTCAGGACCTCGTACGTTTCTATCCTATTTTCGTCAGTATCAATATCGATAAGGGTCTGATAACAGTCAAAGATAATTCCTTTTATATGGCAGCTCTCAAATTCACATCCCTTACCCGCCGCAGGATTGTTCGGAAGTGTGATCTTACTCTTATTTGCTTCAGGTCTATAATTCTCAGACACGCTCTTTCCTCCCTTACCCCTTTTACTTAAGCTACTACTTAATTGCCTTTTATCTATAATTATCCTGCCATTAAATATTCACTTATTAATCGCCTTCAAACAATTTCGTTATTAATTCTATTCTGACGCTCACTTATTAATTGCCTTTAAACAATTTCTTACTCATTCTATTCTGACGCTCATTCATTAATTGCCTTTAAACAATTTCTTATCACTCATTTTTAACACTCACTTATTAATCGCCTTTAAACATTCACCTGCTTCTTTGATGAGGTAATTTCTATAGTCTCCTTCGTGAAGCCGTGCTGAGCGAAGAAGTCCTATACTCATGAAAAAAGGCAAAATTCTGGTAACATAGTTAAAATCCTTTTCATCCCTGCTGTATTCCCAGAGAAAGTGCCCTATATATGGCTCGGCTTTCCACCCTCCTCCTCTGTGTAGTTCAAACTCATTTTTGAGTTCTGCAGCAAGAATCCCTAGATCTCTGACAGGATGCGCATGGAGCCAGGAACTTTCAAAATCAAGGGCATAGGGCTCATCATTGTAAAAAATATAATTAGAGGGGGTTACATCTCTGTGAACCATACAGCCGTGTTCTCTGTTGAGCAGGGAGCTGTACCACCATTGCCCAAGCAGTTTATTGAAACTTTCTCTGGTAGCGTGATCCAGTTTCAGGTGATCCAGCACTTCATGATAATTTCTGAATTCGTTTTTCTTATTGTAAAAAGATTTTGTATTTTCATGGAGCTGTCTGAGCACGTGGGCGATTTTAGTAAGTTTTTCATAAAGGTTTTCCTGGTGGTCAAAGTAAGAGGCCAAAGATCTTCCAGGTATATATTCGGTAACAAGGACGCAATTGAACTTTTTATTGATCGCAAGAGGTTTTGCTACATTTATTGTGGTTGCAGCTTTTTTGAGGTTCCGGTATTCATTCATCATACCTTTATAAGGGTTATAATCTTTCAGCCGGCCGGTAGGTTCGGCAAAAAATTTCGCCATCACGCTGAGATTCTCACCCTCAAATTGATATCTACAGACCGTGTGAGAGGAATTGTACTTAAAAACGTTAACAGAACATTTTTTATTCCGCAACCTGTGCCTGACAACTTCTTCAACAAGCCAGTCCCTGAATGGGTCTCCAGGGCTTAAAGTATTGACATGGCGAGGTGCCACTTAACTTACCCCCACTTTTCTAGAAACATTCCCACAGTTATATATAATACTTCGATAGCTGTATGTTTTTCCTCAAAGTTGCTCTCATCTCAAAGTTAATTTTTCAATAAAGAAGCTCCCAGTCTTACGTTTTGATTCTGCAATACTGGCAACGGTTATACTATGTTTAAATCTATTATATTGTTATTGGTGTTTAAACTGTAAGGAGTAAGTTTTCTATTTAGGTTCAGGCCGCCGTTTTATGAGGAATCCATTGGCCAGTGTTGATTTCAAAGCCCTGTTTTGTCTCTGTAGTCTGGAATCAATGTATTGCCTGATCTCCTGGTGTTTTTCTATTACCGATCCTTCTTTTCTCTTTCCTTGTCTGCTAGTTAAAGCGAGAAAAGGTTTAAAGGAAGTATTTTTAATTCTGCAGGATAAATTACTGGGGTAGGTGAACTGGATATGAGAATAGCAGTCTGCGGGAAAGGAGGAAGCGGAAAAAGTACGATTTCAGCTCTTCTTGCAAAGGAAATGGCAAAAACGAAAAATGTACTTGTACTTGACATTGACGAGTCCAATTATGGGCTGCACAGCCAGTTAGGAATGGCAGCTCCAAGGGACCTTATGGAATATTTCGGGGGAAAAAAGGGCTTTAAAGAAAAGCAGAGGGCTCCGAAAACCACCCAGTTCTGGGGGCTTGCAGCCAATGGGGATACTTCAGGGCAGCCTGGGCAACTAATGCAACAGCAGTCCCGGTTTTTTAAAAACAGGTGGAGTTTTTCCGACCTCCCGCAGGAATTTGTGGAGGAAAAGGAAGGGGTCAAGCTGATGGCGGTTGGCAAAATCCATGATTTCGGGGAGGGCTGTGCCTGTCCCATGGGAGTTCTGACAAGAGAGTTTCTTGAAAACCTTGACCTGGGAAAAGATGACGTTGTAATCGTGGATACCGAAGCTGGTACTGAACACTTCGGGCGGGGGGTTGATAAGGATTTTGACCTTATTCTTGTGATTGTAGACCCTTCTTACGAATCCCTTAGGTTGTCTAAAAAGTTTGATGAGTTTGGCGCTCAATGCGGGTGCAGGGTTTATTTTGTGCTTAATAAAGTTGAGCCAGATATAAGGGAAGAGATGCTGGCTTCTGTAAATTGTGTGAATGTTGTGGCTGAAATCCCGGAAAAAAGGGAGATTTTTAAAGCTTCTCTTAAAGGCGAAGAGCTTGATTTCGAACTGGATGAAATCAAAAAACTTGCAACGTTCCTGGGGAAAATTGAGTTATTGGAATATTGAGACATTTATCCATAAGTCGGGCAGTAAGCGAACTATTTTTGGTTCCGTTACACCCTTTTATTTTGTAAATATTTCGATCCACCAGGCGGGCAAGCTCGCTGATGGATTCTGGCTTTTCCTCCCGAATTTTCATTAGAAATGTTTTCATTCTAAAGGGCATTTCATTAGAAAATCAGATTTTAACTCTATTTTCAGTTTTTTGTCAAAACTATAAACTCGACTGCTTCTCATTTTTTTCTTGCCTGTTAACTGATCGCAAAAGAGGAATACTTCAGAGCACTTATCCGAAAGTATATTATTGATCGTGTTATTTCAATAATGAAAAGTTTACCTGATCTCGGACAGCACGTCTATTTGCCGGGCTGTTCTTACTGAGCTTCAAACCTGATTCAACTTCAAATCTTATTGGATTTCAAATCTTATTGGATTTCAAATTACCTGTATCATTTGAAAAAATAATGAATTCGCTAATGCAAATAAACAAAAATATGTTTAATCTGTTATCTTATGGGATTTTTCCTGTGTAAATGTGGAGACAATAGTTATGACAATGCGTGAGTACATGCTTGGAAACGTGGCAATTGCCCGCGGGCTTCTTGAAGGCGGCGTGCAGGTTATTGCAGGGTATCCCGGAACTCCATCTTCGGAGATTATAGATACCCTTGCAAGCCGGGAAGCCCGGGATTACCATATTGAATGGTCGGTTAACGAAAAAGTTGCAATGGAGGTTGCAGTTGGAGCTGCCTGGACAGGCGTGCGCTCTGTGGTGACAATGAAGCATGTCGGGCTAAATGTTGCAGCCGATCCTTTTATGACGCTTGCATATGCAGGGACGAAAGGAGGGCTAATTGCAATCGTTGCTGATGATCCCTCATGCCACTCTTCCCAGAATGAGCAGGATACTAGGCGTTATTCCCAGTTTGCCCTTATGCCCTGTTTTGATCCCTCAACTCCCCAGGAAGCAAAGGATATGCTGCCCTATGCTTTTGAGTTTTCTGAAAAGTTCGAAGTCCCTGTAATCTTCAGGCCCACAACCAGGATTTCGCATGGGAAGTCGGATATTGAACTTGGAGAGATTCCTGTAGAAAAGCCTGCTCCGCATTTTGAAAAACTTCTGGACCGCTGGGTCATGCTTCCAAAAAATGCCCGCTCACGCCATACTCATCTTCTTTCTATCCAGCAGCCAATTGAGGACGCACTCGCCGAATCTCCCTGGAACTCCCTTGAAATCGAGCCTGGGGCAAAGTTAGGGGTTATTGGGGCGGGAATCGCATCTGTCTATGCAAAAGAGGCACTTGTGGAACTTGGGCTTGAAGCTTCTTTCCTTAAAATCGGAACCTATCCTGTTCCGAGAAAGCTGATTCTTGAGCTGCTTGAAACCGTGGATGCTGTGCTTGTGTTCGAGGAACTTGAGCCTGTAGTAGAAGAACAGGTAAAGATGATTGCACAGGAAGCTGGGCTTGAGGTTTCAGTGCTTGGGAAAATTAATGGGTTTGTGCCAAGGGAAGGGGAACTGGACGTAAGTGCCTTCCTTGAGACTCTTAAGAAAACCTTTGACCTTGAGATAGAACCCGAACCTCCAGGCACAGCTCTTGAGCTTGCTCCCCGCCCACCTGCGCTCTGTGCAGGCTGCTCCCATAGGGCAACTTTTCACTCCATGAAAAAGGTTTTTGGAAAGGATGCGATCTATCCAAGTGATATTGGCTGTTATACCCTTGGGATTCAGAGCGGGACTGTTGAGACCACACTCTGCATGGGTTCAAGCATCAGCATTGCCTCAGGACTTTACCATGCAGGAGAAAAACGCCCTATCTGCTGTTCCATAGGAGACTCGACCTTTTTCCATACAGGCATGAACTCGCTCCTGAATGCAATTTTCAATAAGGCAAATATCACGGTTACCATTCTGGACAATCGGATTACAGCCATGACCGGGCACCAGCCAAATCCTGGTGTAGGATTTACGGTGACAGGAGAGCCAACCGTACAGGTTTCGCTTGCTGAACTTTGCAAGGCAATGGGGGCTGGATTTGTATCCGTTGTTGATCCATACCAGCTTGAAGAAACCCAGGAAGCGTTTAAGGCAGCAAAGGAATTTGAAGGGGTAGCTGTGGTTATTGCCAGGCAGCCCTGCGTGATTTCAGGAAAAAGGGCAGGCATACGCAGGGTCCCGTATCTTGTTGACTCTGAAAAATGTGAAGGCTGCAAGCAGTGTTTGAAGTTTGGCTGCCCTGCAATTGAGTTTAACGGGGAAAACAAATGTGCTGTGATTACAGCACTTTGCAGCGGGTGCGGGGTCTGTGCCCAGATCTGCAAATTTGAGGCTATCCAGGAGGTGAAACGATGAGCCAGGCTGAACAGAAGAAATTCGATCTCCTTATTACAGGAGTAGGAGGACAGGGGGCAATCCTTGCCTCAGACATTATCGGAAAAGCTGCAGTTACAGCAGGGTTATCAGTGCGGGCTGCAGAGACTCATGGCATGGCCCAGCGTGGAGGCTCGGTTGTAAACCATATCCGAATCGGGGAAGATTACGGGTCCATGATCCCGAAAAAAGGTGCAGATCTTATGCTTGCCCTTGAGCCTATGGAGGCGGTCAGGTACCTGGATTTCCTGAAGGACGGCGGAATAATTATAGTAAACACGCAGCCCGTAGTTCCTGTAACTGTAACCTCGGGCCTTGCAGAATATCCAGAGGTCTTGGACATTCTTAAAGTTCTTTCTGAAAAATACGTAGTCAAAGCCTTCAATGCCAATGAACTGGCGTTTGAAGCCGGGAACAGGCTTGCAATGAATGTCGTAATGGTAGGCGCAGTCTCAAGTTATCTGCCGATTCCAAAAGAAATTTTGGTTGAAAGCGTTAAAGCCCTTGTCCCACAGAAAACAATTGAAGTGAACCTCAGAGCTTTTGAGATGGGAAGGCAAAAAGTAGAGGAAAGCTAAGATTGAAGAAATCTAGAGCTTTCCTTTTTTTCATTGCCTACGCTCATATAAAGACTTATTACGAGCTAGTTTTAAATATCCTCATCTTATACACCTATATAGATATATGGCTCTATAGAAATCCTCTAAATTCTGTTATTACCCAAAAATTTATAAAAATAAAATTGTAA
>ENA-UOOI01001300-UOOI01001300.1-fermentation-metagenome-genome-assembly--contig:-NODE-1300-length-26752-cov-15.155898_pt1 | contig 26752 bp, 22 predicted proteins | sample MGYA00245779_ERZ724027 | MGnify/ENA primary metagenome ERZ724027 (study PRJEB28704, sample SAMN03018318) | fermentation metagenome | biome: anthropogenic terrestrial biome; feature: soil...
CCACCGCTCGTCCCCCCTGCACCCCCGGGGAGCCGTCCGCACCCTTTCTTTCGGATCGAACGGCAGGGTGCCCCCGTGGCAGAACAAACGAAGGGCCGGGTCGCGGGCAGGGGCTTCAATAAAGCGGCTCTCCCCTTTCCGAGGGTCTAAAGCAGGGAGGGGGAGCTTCTTTCCTTGACAACTTTCTTCCGGAACCGGAAAGCCGGTTTTTCTTTTCAGGGGGTTAAAAGCAGGGAGGGGGGGCGGCAGCCCCCCTCCCGATCAACTATACTCCCCCTTCCGCGCCCGACGGGCTTACGTTTTTGCCGCGCTTCCCGCGCGGGAGGGGGTCAAGGGGTGGGCGTTCCACGCGTAAAAGCGGAACGGAAAAGCGGGAGCGGCCCCGGACTGTCCCGGCAAACGAAACTTCCGATTCCCGCCACACTCCACGCCGGGCCGGAACAGGCTTTGCCTGTTGCAAAAGGGGGGATTTTCCGGTATAATAACAGGGTGAGAGCATGGCCGAACGGCGGGCGGTCCTTTTCCGGCCCGGAGGCGGACAAGCTTTCGGAAAATTGCCGGCGGGGCCGCCCCGTTGCAATAAAAAACATCTGACAAAAGAAGGGCTGATTGATGGCAGAAGAGTACGGGATCAAAAAGGTCGAAGGGCTTCAGATTATTGATTCGCGCGGGAATCCGACGGTCGAGGCGCGCGTGACGCTGCAAAACGGCACGACGGGCACGGCCGCGGTGCCGAGCGGCGCCTCCACCGGCGCGTTCGAGGCGCTGGAGCTGCGCGACGGCGACAAATCCCGCTTCGGCGGCAAGGGCGTGACGAAGGCCGTGGCTCATGTGAACGGCGAGCTGGCCGAGGCCGTGCGCGGCCTGGACGCGACCGACACCGCCGCCGTGGACGCTGCCCTGCTGAACGCCGACGGCACGAAGGACAAATCCAAATACGGGGCGAACGCCATCCTGGCCGTCTCGCTGGCGGCCGCGCGGGCGGGCGCGAACGCGCTGGGCCTGCCGCTGTACCGCTTCATCGGCGGCGTGACGGCCGACACCCTGCCCGTGCCCATGATGAATATCCTGAACGGCGGGGCGCACGCCGCGAACAACATCGACATCCAGGAATTCATGATCATGCCCGCGGGCGCGCCCAGCTTCTCGGAAGGGCTGCGCTGGTGCACGGAGGTCTTCCACAAGCTGGCGGCCATCCTGAAAGGGAAGGGCCTTTCCACCGCCGTGGGCGACGAGGGCGGCTACGCCCCGAACCTTTCCACCGACGCGGAGGCCATCGAGCTGATCCTTGAGGCGATCAAGGAAGCGGGATACAAGCCCGGCAAGGACTTCTACCTTGCGCTGGACGCCGCGGCCAGCGAATGGGCCGGCCCGGACGGCTACACCCTGCCCAAGCACAAGACGCACTACACCACCGACCAGCTGATCGATTTCTGGAAAGACCTGACGTCGAAGTACCCGATCCGCTCACTGGAAGACCCGCTCGGCGAGGAGGACTGGCAGGGCTGGTCGAAGATCACCGAAGAGCTGGGCGACAAGCTGCAGCTCGTCGGCGACGACCTGTTCGTGACGAACACCAGCCGCCTGGACCGCGGGATCCGGATGCACTGCGCGAACTCCATCCTGATCAAGCTGAACCAGATCGGCTCGCTGACCGAGACCATCAGCGCCATCCGCATGGCGCACCGCGCGGGCTACACCGCCGTCGTCTCCCACCGCTCCGGCGAGACGGAGGACACCACCATCGCGGACCTGGCCGTGGCGCTCAACGCCGGGCAGATCAAGACCGGCGCGCCCAGCCGCACCGAGCGCGTGGCGAAGTACAACCGCCTGCTGCACATCGAAAAGGAGCTCGGCGGGAACGCGAAGTTTCTCGGCATCCACTGCTACAACCGGTAAAGGACCGAAAAGGCCGCGGACCCCGTGCGGATGCACAGGGCCCGCGGTTTTTTTATCCCGCTTTACACCGGTTCGGAGGATTCCGGCGCTTCCCGCAGGCGGAACCACCCGAGCCGCTTTTTCATCTCGTCCGCCTGGGCGGCGAGCCGGCCGCTCGCCGCGGCGCTCTCCTCCGAAGCGGCGGAGTTGGTCCGCACGACCGAGGAGACCCGCCCCACGCCCTGCGTGAACTCCCGGACCGACGCGGACTGGGCGTCGGCGGCCTCCCGGATCCCGGCGACGTCCGCCCGGATCCCGCGGATCCGGGCGGTGATGTCCGCGAGGGACCGCGCCGTCCCGCCGGCAAGGGCCACGCCTTCCCGCACCTTTTCGGCGGAGCCGCCGATCAGCGCCGAGGTCTGCCGGGCGGCCTGCGCGGACTTGCGGGCCAGATTGCGGACCTCGTCCGCCACCACGGCGAAGCCCCGGCCCGCCTCGCCGGCGCGCGCGGCCTCCACCGCGGCGTTCAGCGCGAGGATGTTGGTCTGGAACGCGATGCCGTCGATCACCCTGATGATCTTGCCGATCTCTTCCGAGGAGCTTCCGATGCCGTCCATCGCGGCGAGCATCTTTTTCACGCGCCCGTCGCTCTCGCCGGCCTCTCGCGCGGCGGAATCCATCGCCCCGGCCACCCGGGCGACCTCTTCCGCGCTGCGTGCCGCGCGCTCCGACACCCGCGCGACGGAGGAGGAAAGGCCCTCGACCGAGCCCGCCTGCTCGGCTGAGCCCTGCGCGAGCTGCCGCGCGCCGTCCGAGACCTGCCGCGCGCCCGCGTCCACCTGCTCCGCCGATCGCAGGATGGAACGGAACACCTCGTTGAGGCGGTCGAGGATCCGGTTCAGCGCGTCGGAGATCGGCCTGAAATCCCCGAAGTAATCCTGCACGGGCGGCTGCGCGCATTCGCCTTCGGAAAGCCTCGTCAGCACGGATGAAATTCCGGAAACCACGCCGTCCAGCCGGGCGAACGTCCGGTTGAGCGACGCGGCGAGCACCCCCAGCTCGTTTTTGGAGGCATAGGGCGCGCGGGCCTTCAGGTCGCCCTCCGCAAACCGGAGGGAACATTCCTCAATCTGCCGCAGCGGGCGCGCGATCGAGCGCGAGATGCTGATCCCCAGAAAAGCCGAGAGGGCGACGCCGAACGCCGAGACGGCGAGCAGGACTGCCACCTCCGCCGCGGCCCGGTCCGTGTCGGCCCGGGCCGCGCTCTCCGCCTGCTTCACGTGGTATTCCATGAAATCGTTGTAGACGGCGGCGATCCGCTTCTGCTCGAAGCTCTCGTCCCGCAGGCTCGCGGTCGCCTCTTTCAGCTTGCCCTGCCAGGAGAGCCCGAACACCTTCTCCATATCCGGCAGCAGGGCCGTGTCGTACCGTTTTTTGGCGTCCGTCAGCTTCTTGCGCCATTCGTCCGTCGCAACGGTCGCGCACAGGGCCTTGTGGTATCCCTCGAACTCCTTCTGGATCTTCTGGAAATCCGTCTCGCAGTTCTGGACCCGCACCGGGTCCGAAGCGTTCAGCACCGCGTCCTCCGCCAGCGACTGCTCCTGCGCCAGCGCCACCGAGGCCGAAACGATCGACGGGAACGCCATGATCCGCCCGCGGTACATCGAATCCAGCGTGGACCGCAGACGCAGCACGGCGGCCGCGGACATCCCGCCCAGAACCGCGGTGATGGCCGAGGCCGCCAGAAAGCCCGCAAGCAGCCGGCGCGAAATCTTCATGTCCCCGATCCGCCTGAACAGTTTCCCGAAAATACCTCCCGTTGGACCCTTCCGCAGCATTTCCACCCATCCTTCAGCATTCGTTTCCGCGCCCGCGCCGCAAATCCCCGGTCACGGAACTTCCGTTTTTCCGATGAAAGTGTAAAATTTTATCATTTTTGATTCTACGGGGTCCAGTATATCGGCGCGGGCGCCCGCTGTCAAGATCATCCGTGTAAAGTCGGCCCGATTTTCCGGCGGAAACGGAGCGCAGAAAAAGCGCCCGCGGAACATTCCGCGGGCGGCCTGAAAGTACGGGGTTATTTATGCGCGGACGGAGGTCTGACGGAGCCTGACGGCCTCCACCATCTTCCGGAGCATCTCGGCCTGGCCGGAAAGCTCCTCGCTGGAGGCGGCGCTCTCCTCCGCCGTGGCGGAATTGGTCTGCACCACGGAGGTGATCTGCTCCACGCTCTGGTTGACCTGCGTGACGGCGGCCGACTGCGCCTCAAAGTTCGCGCTGATCTTGCGCACGGCCGCGTCCACCTTTTCGACCCGCTTCGTGATGTTTTCGAGGGATTCGGCCGTGCCCTCGGCAAGGGTTTTGCCGTCCTTCACCCTGCCGACGGCGTTCTCGATCAGGTCCGCCGTCTGCTTGGCGGCCTCCGCCGATTTGCCCGCCAGATTGCGGACCTCCTCCGCCACAACGGCGAAGCCCTTGCCCGCCTCACCCGCGCGGGCAGCCTCCACCGCGGCGTTCAGCGCGAGGATGTTGGTCTGGAACGCGATGTTGTCGATCACCTTGATGATCTTGCCGATCTCGTCGGAAGAAGCGGCGATCTCCTCCATGGCGGAAAGCATCCGCTTCATCCGGGCGTTGCTCTCCTCCACGTCCTTCGCGGTCTCGTCCAGATACGCCGCCGCGTCGGCCGCGTGGGAGGTGTTCTCGCCGATCTTGCGGGAGATGTCCGCGACGGACGCGGAAAGCTCCTCGGCGGAGGCAGCCTGCTCGGTGGTGCCCGCCGCGAGCTGCTGCGCCCCGGAGGAAACCTGCTCCGCCCCGGTGCTGACCTGCTCCGCCGAGGTGCGCATCCGGCCGTAGGATTCGTTGAGCTGCCCGAGGATCCGCTTCATCGATTCCGAAATCTGCGCGTAATCCCCGCCGTAGTCCCGCACCTGCGCGGAGGCGAAATCCCCCGCCGCCATCTTCTTCAGCTCCGACGACACCCCCGCCGCGACGGCGCCGAATTTTTCAAACGCCGCGTCCAGCGACCCGGCCAGCTCCCCGACCTCGTCCGCCGCGCGGTACCCGACGGAAGCGCCCAGACGGCCGCCGGCATACTGCCGGGCGGCCGCCAGCATGGCGCGGACGGGCGCCGCGACCGTGCGGGAAAACCGGCGTGCGAAAAAGAAAGCGAGCGCCGCCTCCAGCGCAATCAACACCGCCAGCACGGCCGCCGCGGGCACAGATAAAATCCCGCCCAGCGCCAGAAGCCCCAACGCGCCGGACAGGATCCCCACCCCGGAAAGCGACCAGAAAGCAACCGCACCCCGTCGTTCGACACCCGCCGATTTTCCCTTCGTCTTTTTCATGCGCAATTTCCCCGCTTCCCCTTCCGGGGCGAAACCGCGGCGCACGGCCGTTCCCTGAACACCAGCCGGCGTCCCCGCCTTTCGCTTCGGATAGATTTTACGCCGATCTTGAGCCTCATCTGTTTTTTATTCTTAAAATATTACCGGGCTGTTTTCATTATATATTCGTGAAACTAATATGTCAATCTATTTTATCGCCTTAATCGATATGATATTTACTTTTCAACTTTGCAATTTTCATAATAGATACCAAGGGAGTTGATATCGTGAACCGGATACGCTTCTTGCGGACCAAGAACTCGCTCAAGCAGGAAGAGCTGGCAAAAGTGCTCCAGGTCAGTCAGTCCTCACTTTCAGGCTATGAAAACGGCCGGTTTGAGCCGGACAGCAAGACCCTTTTGAAGCTGGCCGATTATTTTCACGTTTCGACGGATTTTCTGCTGGGAAGGAACTTTCAGCTCCAACCGGGCGGGCGGCCGCCGGAGGACCTGTACCCCCGGCCGGCGCCGGAGGAGGAATGCCAGGCCCCGCCCGGAGCCGCGGCGGACGGCGGCTATTTCAGCTTCGCCATGGAAGACGCCGGCATGGAGCCGCGCATCCGCCCGGGCGACCTGATCCTCGCGCGCCGGCAGGTCTGGATCCCGGACGGCGGCGTCGCCGTGGTCCGGGTCGGCCCGGAAAAGGCCACCGTGCGCAAGACCGTCCGCGCGCAGGACGGGCTGGTGCTGATCCCGTGGAATCCGAGGTTCCAGCCGGTCTTCTACAGCGGTCCCCGGCTGGCGGAGCTCCCCGTCACCGTGCTGGGCCGGGTGATCGAGTTCCACGGCAGGTGCTGAAAAACGTGAAAAAACGGCGCCCGCAGGGTCTGCGGAACGCCGGCTTTCAAAACAAGGGCCGTCACTTTATGGGGGGTACACAGCCCGCCGAAAATCGCGCAGCCTGGCCCTTCTATGGGCGCGTCTTACGGCGCTGCATATGGTACGCGGCCCGGACGACCGCCTTCTCCGGCAGGAACCGCTCGGCGAAGCGGGCCAGCTTCATCTGCGCGCCGGGGACGATCACGGTGCGGCGCGCGAACATCCCCTCCACGGCGCGGCGCGCCACGAAGGCGCTCGAAAGGCCCCGCACGCTGAACCGCACGTCCGCGACGGAATCGAACTCGGTGTCGACGGGCCCTGGGCACAGCGCGCTGATAGAAACCCGGCTGCCGTCGCGCCGCAGCTCCTCCGCCAGCGCCTCGGTCAGGCGCAGCACGTACGCCTTGGCGGCGTAATAGGAGGAAAGCAGCGGTCCGGGCTGGAAGGCCGCGGACGAGGCGACGTTCAGAATGTACCCCGAATCCCGCCGCTTGAAATCGCGGTAGAACAGCTTGGTCAGGATATGCAGCGCGCAGATATCCACGTCGATCATTTTAAGCTCCCGGCCGAGGTCGGTCTCGTCGAACGGGCCGAAGACGCCGAACCCCGCGCAGTTGACCAGAATATCGATCGCTTCCGGCTTCACGCGGTCGTACAGGCGGAAGCAGGCGTCCCGGTCCGAAAGGTCGGCGGGGACGACGGCGGCTTCCGTCCCGAGCCCGCGCTTCAGCTCCTCCAGCCGGTCTTCCCGGCGGGCGGTCAGGATCAGGGAACAGCCCCGCGCGCTCAGCTCGCGCGCGATGTCGCGGCCGATGCCGGAGCTGGCCCCCGTGACGAGCGCTTTCATCCCGCTTCCCCCTCCCCGAGGCGCCTGGCCCCGATCTCGGTATAGACCGGCCCGCCGCCCGAAAGGTCCGAGCGCATCAGGCTCAGCTTTTCGACCTCCGTCTTCAGGGCTGGCACCGCGAGCGCGCCGCGGTCGCACCCTTCCCGGAGGACGGCCTGCCGGACCAGCGTGATATGCGGGCGGTAAGAGCGCGCTTCCAGCCGGAAGCCGCGCGCGCGGAGCTGGGCGCAGAGGCTTTCCCACACCCGCAGCAGGGCGGGCGTGCGCTCCACCCCGGCCCAGTACAGATCGCCCCCGGAGCGCCGGAAGCACCCCAGCCCGCCGATCCGCAGCACGAACGCCTCCGCGTCCACCGCCGCGAGCGCCTCGCGGGCCGCGGGCAGCCGCCCCGGCGGGCATTCCCCCAGAAAGACAAGCGTCAGGTGAAGGTTTTCGGGGCGCGTGAACCGGCCGCTTTCACAGCACGGGCGAATCTGCTCCAGCACGCCGCAGAGCCGGTCGCGGAGCTCCCGGGTAAAAACGACGGCATAAAACAGACGCATCGGCCGTCACTCCGCGAACCGCAGGATCTCTTTCAGGTCCCGGCGCTTCTTTTCGCGCGGCGGGTCGTTCCCGGCATACCCCAGCGCGATGAGCGCGCACAGCTTCTCCTTCGGGGAAAGCCGCATCACTTCCCTCGCCTTCGCTTCGTCGAACGCGCCGATGATGCACGTGGAAAGGCCCTGCGCCGTCGCCGCCAGGCAGAACTGCATTACCGCGAGGCCGAGGTCGAACTGCGACCATTTCTTGTCCGAGGCCCGGCCCGCCAGGTTCAGGGGCGAAGCGCCCTGATCCACCACCGCGATGAAGGCGGGGCAGGTCTGGGTCCATTGGTTCCCGCCCATGCGCCGGGCGCTTTTCGCCGCGCTTTCGCGCAGCTTCCCGCCGTTGACGGCGACGAAGCCCCACGGCTGGCCGTTGCAGGCGGAGGGCGCAAGGCGCGCGGCCTCCGCGCACCGGACGATCTTTTCCCGCTCCACCGGCTTTTCCGCAAAGCTGCGGCAACTCTGGCGCGCACGGATCAGTTCAAAATACCCGTCCATTCCGGAAGACCCCTTTCTGCCGATCCCGGCATGACTTAAATGGAAGATGTACGGCTCTATTATATCACAAATATATCCAAACCGTTTGCAGCTTCCGGCTCGTACCGTCGCTTTTTTACAGCAATTCCATTTCAATTTGCGAAAGATGATGTGTTTTCCCCCCACCGCCGAAGGGGGGGGGGAAAACACAAACCCACTTGCATAATCAACTGGAAATGCTGTAGGGATTTTTGCGGCGGAGCGGGCCTACCGGCGGCCGCGCAGGGCGGACCCCAACAGCAGTGCGCCGAGGACCAGCGCCAGAAGGAACCCCGCGGCACCCGCCGCCGGGATGCCGAGGAAGCATTTCGGCAGGTCCGCGGCGCTGAGGACGGCGGAGGCGACCAGCAGCCCGGCCTCGACCAGCGCGCCCGCCAGGCGCGAGGCCATGCGGTCCAGCCGGCGCAGCGGCCCCTCCGAGCCGGTCAGCTCCACGTTGAGCTTCCCCTGACCCTTGATGCCCGTTTTCAGCAGCTCCGAAAGCTGCGACGGGAGCTGCGGGAACCGCGCGCCGGAGCGGAACAGCTCGAGCCAGAGCTTCGCGGCCGTCTCCGACGGGTTGAAATCCTCCAGAAGGGAGCCGGACACATGCCCTACCAGCACCTGCATCACGTTGATCTCGGGGCTGACGCGGCCGACGACGCCTTCCAGCGTGATCAGGCCGCGCCCGAGCATCGAGAAACCGCGGGGCATGGTAAGGCCGTTCCGCTTGGCGACGGCCAGCACGTCGTCGCGGATCTTCGCCAGGTCCATGCCGCCGATCTCCAGCGTCCCGTACCGGTCCAGCAGATTCTCGACGTCCGCGAACAGGCGGGAGCGGTCCTCCGGGGCAGGCGCGTCGCAGAGCACGAGCAGCAGGCTGCACAGCTCATCCGCGTCGCCGCGCACGGCGGCGGCCAGCGCGCGGCGCAGCAGCAGCCGGTCGCGCCGCGAAAGGCGGCCCATCATGCCCATGTCGAGCCAGACGATCTTTCCGCCGAGCACGCGCAGGTTGCCCGGGTGCGGGTCCGCGTGGAAAAAGCCGTCGTCCACGATCTGCCTGACGTAGTTCTCGGCCAGCTTGAGCCCGATCTCCCGCAGGTCGTACCCCTGCTCCCTGAGCGCGGCGACGTCGTCGATGGGGGTGCCGCCGAGGTATTCCATCACCAGCACGGCGTCCGTGGAATATTCGCGGAACACGCGGGGCGACGTCACATAGGCGACGCCGGCGTTCAGGCTGCGGAATTTCTCGGCCTGCTCTGCCTCGTTCCGGAAATCCATCTCCTGCCGGGCGGCCGCCCACATCTCGTCGATGATCCGGTTGAAATCGACCGCGCCGCCCGTGCCGCCCGCGATTTTCAGAAGCCCGGAAGCGCGGTGCAGCAGCGCGACGTCGCGCTCCATCACGGGATAGATGCCCGGCCGGCGGATCTTGACGACGACCTTCTCCCCGCTTTTGAGCACGGCCGAATGGACCTGCGCGATGGAGGCGGAGCCGACGGGCCGGCGGTCGAACCGGGCGAACAGATCCCCGAGCGGCTTCCCCAGCTCGCGCTCCACCTCGCCCGACGCCTCCCCGAAGCTCATGGGGCGCACGTCGGCGCACAGCTTGCCCAGCTCCGCGCAGTAGGCGGCGGGCAGCATGTCCGGCCGCATGGAAAGGATCTGCCCGAACTTGACGAACGTCGGCCCGAGGTCTTCGAAGATCATCCGGAGTTTCTCGGGCGTCAGGCCCCCGACGACCCGGTGCTTCCGGAGAACGCCGAGGATCTCCTTCAGCCGCTCGCCTTCGCCGGCGGCCTTATTTTCCGGCATCGTCCTTCGCGCCGCCGGCTTTCCTCCGCGCGGCCTCCACCGCGGCGATCTTCGCCTTGAGGGTCCGCAGCTCCTCCGGGCTCATCTTCTCGACGCTGCCGAGGACGCTCCCCGCGCCGGACGGGCTTTGCTCCCCGTCTTCGGAGACCGCCTCCCGGACCTTCGTCCGCACCTTGCGCTGGAGCTCCTCGTTCAAAACTTTGCCCTGCTCGAGCGTCAGTTCCCCTTTTTTGACCAGCTCATCCACCATCTGCTTCGCTTTTTCCGAAGTGACCGCCGCAGCCCCCAGGCCGGCAAGAAAAATTTTCCTCAGGTCGTCGCTGAATCCCGACATCCCGTCGTCCGCCTCCTTCAAACAGGCACTCGTTTGATTTTCTTTCCCCTTCATTATACCATGACTCCGGGAAAAAGATACTCGTAAAAAGGCGCCCGGAGTTTTCTTCCGCCCGCACCGGCGTTTCTCACCCCCTGCCCCCTCCCGCACAGCGGGCAAGCGGTCTTGCGCGGAAGGGGATTAAATTGGGAGGGAGCTGCGCCCCCTCCCCGCCAAATCTCTTATTCCATGAGATTTGTTTCTTTTTTTTATAAATATCCCGACAGGATCGGTGATTTTTCCATTCCGAAAAGGCGCCCCCGGTTTTTCCGGAAGCGCCCGCGTTTTCGCCCGCCTTCTCCGCAGCCGGGGACACGCACCCGGCGCGGGCCTTAAAGTTTTCGCCCGCCTTTTCTTTTTCAAAAGGCGGTTCAAAAGGCGGACCTTTGTCTCTTATATTTCAGCCGGGTGGCGATTCCTCCGCGGATATGGCGCTGCGCCTTGTTGAATTCCAGGACGACCTTGACCTTCCGGTATAATTGCGGATCGATATATTTCAGCCGCTGGGCGACATCCTTATGTACCGTGCTTTTGCTCACGCCGAATTTCTTCGCCGCGCCGCGCACGGTGGTCCTGTTTTCAATAATATACTCGCCAAGCTCCACGGCGCGCTCTTCCCTTCACTGCTCTGCCGCCTCCCCAAACTTTTGCGATATTCAATCTTATGCAAAAGGAGAAGCAAACATGACGTTTCGGAGGCGGCCGCGAAAAAAACATCAAAAAAAGCGCCGGGCCGGGCGGCTTTCCGCTCAGGGATGCGCAAAACGGCCGGGACCGTCGGACCGGCCCCGGCCGAAAAAAACGGAAAAGCGCTATACGCGGGAGGCGGCGAGGAACCGCTCGGCGGAGACGGCGGCGTTCGCGCCGTCCGCCACGGCCGTGACGATCTGGAACAGCGCCTTCCTGCGCAGGTCGCCCGCCACAAACACGCCCGGGACGGGCGTGACACCGCTCTCCGGCGCCTCCAGATAACCGTCCTCGGTCCGCAGGGAAGGCGGCAGATGCTCCGAATTCGGCACGACGCCGATCGCCACGAACACGCCGTCCACCGGGAGGTCGAGCTCGCCGCCGTCGTTCCGGCGGGCGACGACCTTTTCGACCTTCCGGCCGCCCTCGATGCGCACGGGCGAAACATTGAAGATCATCTTCAGATTCCGGAGGGCGTGCGCCTGGCGGACGAGCGAATATTCGGCCCGCAGCGAGTCGCGCCGGTGCAGCAGATAGACCGTTTTGCACAGGCCGGCCAGCGTGACCGCGTCGCCCACCGCCGTGTTGCCGCCGCCGACCACGGCCACCGTCTTGCCCCGGAAGAAATTCCCGTCGCACGTGGCGCAGTAGGAGACGCCGCGCCCCGCGAATTCCTCTTCCCCGGGGATGCCCAGCTTTCTGCGCCGGCCTCCCTGCGCCAGGATCACGGTCCTGGACCGGTATTCCCCCTGCGCGGTCCGCACGGCTTTGACCGGGCCGTCCAGCTCGAAGCCCCCGGCCTCCTCCGGCTGGACCTGCGCGCCCGCCGAGCGGGCGTGCTCCAGCAGTTTATCGGCCAGATCGGGGCCGTAAACGCTGGCAAAGCCGGGGTAATTCTCCACCACGGAGGCGGACGCCACCTGCCCGCCCGTCATCCCGCCCAGGACGAGGACCGAAAGCCCCGCCCGCGCGGCGTAGAGCGCGGCCGTCAGGCCCGCCGGCCCGCCGCCCACAACGATCGCATCATAGACCATCCCCATGCACCTCCAAAAACCGAAAAGGCCGCGTCACTTCTCCGCCAGAGCCTCCTCGATCTTCGGCTCCAGCTCCGCGGGGGTCACGCTCGGTTCAAAGCGGCTGATCTTTCCGCCGCCGCGCGAGACCAGGAATTTCGTGAAATTCCACTTGATGCCGTTGCCCTCGAGGTTCTCCGGGTAATGTTTGGCCACCACGCCATGCACGACCCGGCCGCCCTCCTTGTTCAGCTCATAGCCCTTGAACGGCGCGGCCTGCTTGAGGTAGCGGTACAGCGGCGCCTCGTTCTTCCCGTTCACGTCGATCTTCGAGAAGAGCGGGAAGGTCACGCCGTAGTTCACCTTGCAGAACGAGGCGATCTCGCCGTCGCTGCCGGGGTCCTGCTGCAGGAACTGGTTGCACGGGAATCCGAGGACGACGAGCCCCCGGTCCTTATCCTTTCGATACAGCTTCTCCAGCCCTTCGTACTGGGGCGTGAAGCCGCATTTGCTTGCCGTGTTGACGATCAGCAGCACCTTGCCGCGGTACTCCGAAAGGGAAACGTCCTCCCCCCTGATGTTCTTGACCGTGAAATCATAAACGCCCATCTTCAACATCCTTTCCGCTCGCGCAGATTTTTATTGACGGCTTTTGAAACGGCGAAATTTTTTCCGGCCCCGGCCGGATCGCCGGAACCATACCATTTTTATCCGCTTTCAGTGTACCACGCCGGAAGGATTTTGTAAATAGGATTAAGAACTATTTTTGATTCTTGCGGGAAGCGCGGAACTCCCGCACGACGGAGGTCCCCGCGACCGCGCCGTCGCAGACGGCTTTCGCAATTTGCAGCAGGCCGCCGGCGCAGTCCCCCGCGGCGTACAGGCCGGGGACGTTCGTCCGCCGGCGTTCGTCGGTCGCGACGGCCGTGCCGCGGATCTCGGCGCCCAGCTTGCGGGCCAGGTCCGTGCCGCCCGCCACGCCCAGCGCGACGAACAGGCCCGCCGCCTCCAGGCTGGTGCCGTCGGCGAAGCGCACCCCCCGCAGGGCGGCGTCCCCGTACAGGCCGGCGATCTTCGCGGTGCAGACCTCAAATTCTTCCGGGAACGGAACGGAGGGTTCCGCCCCGTCCGTCAGCACCGCGACGCGCGAGGCGGCGGAGCGCAGCTCCGCGGCCTCGTGCAGGGCGTAGGCCCCGCCGCCCAGGACCGCGACCGGCTTGCCGCGGTAAAAAAACGCGTCGCACACCGCGCAGTAGCTCACGCCGCACCCCTCGAACCGCGCGAGGCCCGGAAGGTCCGGCGCGCGGCGCGCGGCCCCGGTCGCGAGCACCAGAAACGGCGCGCGGTACTCGTTCGCGGCCGTGCGGACGGTGAACCGCCCGCCGTCCCAGGCGGCGCCCACGGCTTCTTCCCGCACGAAGCGCGCCCCCGCGAGCGCGGCCTGCTCCTCGCCGTTCTTCAGCAGGTCCTCCCCCGAGATCGGCTCCGCAAAGCCGTAGTAGTTCCCGACCCGCCCGGTCTTGACCAGGGCGCCTCCCCCGCGCGTGACGATCAATGTGCGCAGTCCCGCGCGCGCCGTATAGAGCGCCGCGGAGACCCCCGCCGGGCCGCTGCCCAGAATCAGCACGTCCTCCATCTGGATTCTCCCTTCCGTCCGCGCCGCGCGCGGTTTTCAGATCTGACCGGCCTTTTCCGGGCGACGCCGCACCCTTCGCACGCGCCGCCACTGCGCCGGTTTTTGCACGGTATTGCCTTGATATTTCCCGTGAAACGCATACAATAGGAAGATGAAACAGCAATTTTATTCCGATTCAAAGACTTACTGATGATTAGGAGTGATTTTTTTGACCCGCATCCAACCGATCAAGCTGACGGGCGCCTGCAAGGATTATCTTTGGGGCGGCAACCGTCTCCGCAGCGAATACCACCAGGTGAGCGACGCGCCCAAGATCGCGGAGACGTGGCTGCTCTCCTGCCACCCGGACGGCCCGTCCGCCGTCGCCTCGGGGCCGGACGCCGGCACACCGTTCCCCGCCTGGCTGGAACGGCAGGGCGGCGCGGTCCTCGGCACGGACTGCGGGAAGTTCCCCTACTTCCCGGTGCTGATCAAGCTGATCGACGCCAAGCAGCGCCTCTCCATCCAGGTCCACCCGGACGACGCCTACGCCCGCGCCCACGAGGGCGGCTACGGCAAGACGGAGATGTGGTACGTGGTGGACTGCGAGCCGGGCGCCGCGCTGTACTACGGCTTCGACCACGCGATCCCGAAGGAGGAGTTCAAGGCGCGGATCGAGAACAACACGCTCGAGGAAGTCCTCAACCGCGTGCCGGTCCACGCGGGCGACGTGTTCTTCATCGAGGCCGGCACGCTGCACGCGATCGGCGCGGGCATCCTGATCGCGGAGATCCAGCAGAACTCCAACCTGACCTACCGCATCTACGACTACGGCCGCCGGGGCGCGGACGGCAAGACCCGCCCGCTGCACATCGCGCAGGCGCTGGACGTCACGCGGCTGGAACGCCCGGCCCGCCCGACCCGCCCGCAGGGCGCGCCGGAACGGAAGGAGGGCTACCGCCGGACGCTGCTGGCCACCTGCGGGGTGTTCACCGTCTACGGGATGGACATCCGCGAGGCCGCGCTGCGCGCCGACGGGAAGAGCTTCCACTCGCTGATCTGCCTCGACGGCGAGGCGCAGCTTCTGGGGCAGGGCGCGCCGCCGCTTTCGTTCCGGAAAGGCGACAGCGTGTTCGTCCCCGCGGGCTACGGCGACTATACCGTGAAGGGCACCTGCCGCGTGCTGCACACGACGGTCTAAATGATCATGCCGCCGTTCACGCCGAGCACCTGCCCGGTGATGAAGCCGGCTTCCGGCGAGGCGAGGAACGACACGGCCGCGGCGACCTCCTCCGGCGCGCCGATGCGGCCGAGGGGCGTCTGCTCCTCCAGCGCGCGCAGGGCTTCGGGGCCGAGGGCCGCGTTCATGCGGGTGTCGATCACCCCGGGCGCGACGCAGTTGACCCGGATGCCCGACGGGCCCAGCTCTTTGGCGAGGGCCTTTGTCAGACCGATCACCGCGGCCTTCGCGGCGGAATAGTGCGCCTCGCAGGAAGCGCCCACCTGCCCCCACATGGAGGAGACGTTCACGATCCCACCCCGCTTCCGGCGGATCATGGCGGGCAGCGCGGCCTGGCAGCAGTGGAACACGCCCGTCACGTCCACGGCGAACATGCGCTGCCAGTCCTCCTCCGTGAGGTCGGTGAACAGCTTCTGCTGGGCGACGCCCGCGTTGTTGACCAGCAGGTCCACGCCGCCCACGGCGCGGAACATGGCCTCCACCTGCGCGCGGTCGGCGACGTCCGCCCGGCGGATCTCCGCCCCCGCGGCCTGCGGATCGCGGTTCAGCTCCTCCGCCAGCGCCCGCGCTCCGTCCTCCGAGCGGTGGTAATGGACGACCACGTAAAAGCCGTCGCGGCTCAGCCTGCGGGCGACGGCCTGTCCGATGCCGCGCGAAGCGCCCGTGACCAGCGCCTTCCGCATCAAGCTCTTCCCCCTTTTTTGTTCTTCCGCGCCTATTATACCACATCCCCGCCGCCGCAGGAAGGCAAAAGGGAAGCCCCCGGCGCAAACCGGAGGCTTGGGTGCGTGTCGGACGGTTCTTTCCCGGCGGCGCCGAAGGGTCAGCAGTCCTGTTTCGGAACGGCGAGGACGCTGAGGACGGCGTTGGTGACGGTGACGCCCGCCGAAGCGACGAGCGTGCCGGTGCCGAGCTGGACGGAATAGGTGTACGTGCCGGGCGCCACGTTGTTGTCCACGAACTGGAAGCTGAAGCCTTCCGCGCCGATGACGGAAAGTTCCTCCCGGAAGGTGAAGGTCGGTCCGACCTTGACGGCTCCGCCCGTGCAGGACGAACGGACGATCTGGAAGTTCAGCGTCAGGGCCAGCGCCAAAGGCATATTGATCACGCTGGTGAACTGGATCAGATTATCCGTAGTGCCGGAGCAGCAGGTGTTGACGGAAGTCGTCGCGATGTTGAGCGGCTCGCTGAGGCTGGTGGAGATCACGGGAAGCGGGCCCGCGCCGCCCGTCGAGGAGCTGAGCACGGTCGGCCGGAAGCGGGCGATCTTCTCCGGCAGCTGGATGCCGCCGTTGTCGTTGCCCGAGCCGCTTCCGCCGCCCCCGCAGCAGCAGGGGTTGTTCGCCGCGCCGCAGCAGGGATTGTTCCCCGCGCCGCAGCAGGGGTTGCCGGAGTTGCCGGAACCGCGGTAATAGAATTCCTGCGGGCAGTCCGCCGCCCAAGTTCCGCGAAGTATCGGCCTTAAGCCGTTCAGAGCTTCATTGTCGTTTCCAAAATTATTGCAGCCCATTCATATTCCTCCTGGCCAAGTATTTGAAGTGAAGAGGTTTCTTCACTCCATATTATGCAAATTTTTACAACGTGCAACAGCGATTCCGCTTGATTCCCATGCGGACCCATCCCGCTTTCCGCCTGAATGCCCGGCCGCTTCCCCTATGGAGCCGTCCTGTAAAAAGCCCCGTTTTTACCAAAGGTAAACGCGGGGTTTTCCTTTCCGGGACTGCAAAGCGTTTTCCCCTTTTCGCACGGCGGGAAGAACGGCAGGAAATTTTTGACTTGCGGCCGGTTTCGTGATAATATTTATTTCAATCGCATATCGTATGCGATCGAAATGATTGAAAAGGGTGTTTGATATGAAAAATTCTGCTGCCGTCCAATCTGAAAATAAATGGAGGGCTGCTGAGAACTGACCCTCCATCAATGGAGGAAAAGTTTTGTGAGTACCCGAACAAAAAAATTTCTGTCCTATTACCGGCCGCATTTGGGGCTGCTGTTTGCGGATATTCTTTGCGCGCTGGCCGTATCGGTCATCACGCTGCTGCTTCCGCTGATGACCCGGTTCATCACCGGGACCCTTCTGGAAAACCGCACGCCCTCGGTCCTTGAGGAAATCTACGCGATCGGCGCCGCCATGCTGGCGCTCATCTTTCTGCAGACGGCATGCAGCGTCTTCACCGACGCCCAGGGGCATGCACTGGGCGCCAGGATGGAAAGCGATATGCGCCGGGATTTGTTCGATCATTACCTGAAGCTGTCTTTCCGCTTTTACGACGAGCGGAACACCGGCGATCTGATGACCAGGATCACGAACGATCTGCTTTCGCTGGCCGAGCTCTACCATCACGGGCCGGAAGACATCACCGTTTCGCTGCTGAAGTTTATCGGCTCGTTCGCGATTCTGATGAGTATCAACGCAAAGCTGACCCTGACCGTTTTCCTTTTTCTGCCGTTCATGGCGGTTTACACGGTTTATTCCGGCAAACGGGTCTACTCTGCGCTGAGAAAGAGCAAGGACAGGGTCGGCGAGATCAACGCGCAGCTTGAAGACACGCTCGCCGGCATACGGGTCGTAAAATCCTATGCGAACGAAGAGACTGAAAAAAAGAAATTCGATTCCGCCAACAACCGGTTTCTCGAGAGCCGCAAGGCCGCCTATAAGAGCGAGGCCTACTGCTACACGGTGCTGGAGTCGTTTTCGCAGATCATCACCGTCGCCGTCGTCGTTTTCGGCGGGGCGGCCATCGCCCGCGCCTCTTTGACGCTGCCGGACCTGCTGACTTATCTAATGTGCGTCGCCATCCTGATCGAGCCCATCCAAAAGCTTGTGAACTTCATCCGGCTTTACCAGGAAGGGAGCGCCGCCTTCGACCGGTTTATGGACCTGATGGAGGTCAGTCCGGAGATCGGGGACGCGGCGGACGCAGTCGAGCTGAACCGCGTGCGGGGAAACATCGCCTTCAGGAACGTGAGCTTCCGCTATCAAAGCGGCGGCTACGTCCTGAAGAACATCAGTCTCGATATCAAAGCCGGCGACTATATTGCGCTCGTCGGGCCGTCGGGCATCGGAAAAACGACGCTGTGCTCCCTCATCCCACGCTTTTACGAGGTAAGCGGCGGCGAGATCCTGCTGGACGGCGTCAACATCAAAGACATCCGCCTGAAATCGCTCCGGCGCAATATCGGCGTCGTCCAGCAGGAAGTTTATCTGTTTTCCGGCACCGTGGCGGACAACATCCGCTACGGCAAGCCGGACGCCGGCAGGGACGAAATCGTCGAAGCGGCTAAAAAGGCGGACGCGGACGAATTCATACGGTCTCTTCCGCAGGGCTACGACACGGATATCGGTCCGCACGGCGTCAGACTGTCCGGCGGGCAGAGGCAGCGGCTCAGCATTGCGCGCGTTTTTCTGAAAGATCCCCCCGTCCTGATCTTCGACGAGGCGACGAGCTCGCTGGACAGCGAGGCCGAACGGGCCGTCCGGCAATCTTTGGAGAAGCTGACCACAGACAGGACCACGCTCGTCATCGCCCATCGCCTTTCGACCGTCCGGAACGCCAAGAGGATCCTCGTGCTCTCGGCGGACGGGATCGCCGAGGAGGGAACGCACGAAGAGCTGATCCGGCGCAACGGCAGCTACGCGCGCCTGTACAGGACGCGATAAAAGTCTAAAACATAAGGGGACGGGGCAGATCTTCCGATCTGCCCCGTCTTCTTATTCCGGCTTCTCCGCCCCCGCGGCGGGGAGCGGCACGCACCGCTCGTCCCGCAGCAGGACCCTTTTCCCGTACAGAAAAAGCTCCGCCGGCGGCCCGCTCAGCAGACGGACCCGGCAGCCCTCCCGGCCGACCGAGACGAGCACGCGGCTCTCCCCCCGACGCAGGCGGAAATCGTACCCCTCCCATTCCGAGGGCAGCGCGGGCGAAAGGTGCAGGCCGTCCTCCCGGATGCGCAGGCCCGCGAAGCCGTAGACGACGGTCATATAGGTCCCGCCCAGCCCGGCGGTATGGATGCCGTCCTGCGTGTTGCCGTGGGTGTCGTTTAGGTCCGTCGACGCCGCCTCCCGGAAATAGGCGTACGCTTTCTCCGGCATGCCGAGGCGGGAGGCCATGATGCTGAACACGCAGGCGGAGAGCGAGGAATCGTGGGTGGTGATCGCCTCGTAATACTCGAAGGAATGCTTCATCGTGCTGAACTTCTGGGCGTCCTCCAGGATGAAGTGGGCCATCACGGTATCCGCCTGCTTGCAGACCTGGTGCCGGTACAGGCAGAGCGGGTGGTAGTGCAGCAGCAGCGGGTGGTTTTCCGGCGGCGTCGCGCCGAAATCCCACTTTTTTTTCGAGAGGAACGAATCGTCCTGCGGGTTGATGTCGAGCGCGGCGTCGTAGGGCAGGTACATGGCATCGGCCGCGCGGCGGAACTCCGCGATCTCGTCCTCCTCCAGGCCGATTTTTTCCGCCACGGGCCCCAGGGAGCCGCTCTTCTTGAGCAATCCGTAAATTTTCACGGCCCAGCTCAGGTTGTACCGGGCGAGCGCGTTGGTGTAGTAGTTGTTGTCGACCATGCAGGTGTACTCGTCCGGCCCCGTGACGCAGTTGATGCAGAACTTCCCGCCGGCGTAGTTGCCGGTATCCAGCCACAGGCGCGCCGTCTCGAACACGATCTCGGCGCCGCGGTCCGCGAGGAATTTCAGGTCCCCCGTCATCAGGTAATACTGCACGACGGAATAGGCGACGTCGCCGTCGATATGGTACTGGGCGCTGCCGGAAGGAAAATAGCCCGAGCACTCCCGCCCCGTGATGGTGCGCCACGGGAACAGCGCCCCTTTCGCGTGCCCCAAGACGCGCGCGTTCCGCCGGGCGGCGGGCAGCATGCCGTAGCGGTACTCGATCAGGCTGCGGACGATGCCGGGCCGCGTGAGAAGGAAAAACGGCTCGACGTACATCTCCATATCCCAGAAGCAGTGGCCCTCGTACCCCTCCCCGGAAAGGCCCTTGGCCGCGATGCCGCAGCGCGAGTCCTTCCCGACGGACTGGAGCAGCTCGTAGAGGCTGAAAGCGACCGCGGAATCCAGCTTCGGGTCCCCCCGCACGCGCACGGCGCAGTCTTCCCAGTACTCCGCCAGGTATGCCCGCTGGCGCGCGTACCATTCGGAGAGCGGGACGGAGACGGCCTGCGCCATCGTCCGCAGCGCCGCGGAGCGGCAGTCCCCGCAGCGGATCGAGTCGCGGAACACGGCGTATTTCACGAGGGAAATTGTCTCGCCCGGGGCGATCTCGGCGGAAAGCGTCTGCGAGGCCGAGCCGCCGCGCGCCGCATGCGTCTCTTCGCACGGCTTCGAGAGCGCGTTCCGCACGGCGGCGGCGACGCTGAGGCCGGACCGCGAGGTCCTGGAGACGATCACGGAGCAGCCGTCCTCAAACTCCGCCGGGCCGGGGAACAGCAGCCGGGCGGCTTCGCCCGCCACGCGGGGATCGTCGGGGTTCGCGTAGTTCATCACGCCGCCGAGGTGCGTAGAACAGAGCTCCAGCTTGCCCCCGAAGTTGAGCGCTTTCACGGCGTACTCGATGGTGAACAGCGGAGGCAGCGCGAACGAGGCCATGCGGCGCACGGTGAGCTCCAGCTCGCGCCCCGCGGGGGAGCGCCACACGGCGCGGCGCTCGGTCACGCCGCGCTCCATGTCGAGCGTGCGGGAGCTTTCGAGCACCGTGCCGCAGAACATGCCGAACTCCTCGCCGCAGACCTTCAGGCGGATCCCCTGCGTGTCCGCGACGTTGAGCAGGGTCTCCTTCTCCTCGGGCAGGCCGCAGAGGCGCTCGGCCTGGTTCATCGGCACCACGTCGTAAAAGCCGTTGACGTACTGCCCGCGGACGGACCGGTAGCCTTCCGGGTACCCCTCCTCGAAGGCGGAGCGGACGCCGATATAGCCGTTCGCGTTGTGGAACAGCGTTTCGGCCACCAGCAGATCGCGGTTCGCAAGGCTGAAATTGTTGATTCGGTAGATTCTGGCGTTTTTCTCCATTCTTTACTCCTTCACCGCCCCGGCCACAAGGCCCGAGACGATCTTTCTCTGGAACAGCAGCACGACCGCCATCGTCGGGATCGTTACGATCACGGTCGCCGCGCAGACCTCGCCCCACATGATCTGGAACTGCGTTCGCAGGAACGAGACGGCCACCGGCACGGTCTGCATCGAAAGGTCCACGTTCAGGGTCGCCGTCAGCAGGTACTCGTTCCACGCCGCGATGAACGTGATGATCGCCGTGGTGAAGACCCCCGGCGCCGCCAGCGGGAATACGATGCTCCAGAGCGTGCGCCAGGCCGACGCGCCGTCGATCTTGGCGGATTCCTCGATGGAGAGCGGGATCTTGCCGAAATGCGCCACCATGATCCACACCGCCATGGGGATCGTGACGGTCGAGTACGGCAGAACGATGAAATACGAGTTGGTCCAGTGCAGCGCGGTGAACAGGTTGAACACCGGCCCCACCACGATCATCTGCGGGAACATCGAGATCAGCAGGATCAGCCCCATCAGGAAGCTCTTGAAGCGGAAGTGGAACCGCGAGATCGCGTAGGCCGCGAGCGTCGCGACCACGATCACGTACAGGGCCGTGACGGAGGAGACGATCAGGCTGTTCCTGATCGAGCTGAAGATGTTTTTGCCCGCCAGGCCGGCGGTGTAATGCTCCAGCGTGGGCGTCCGGCTGAAAACCCGGAACGCCCCCGCGCCGAAGATCTCGTTCGACGGCTTGAACGATGTGACCAGGATCCAGAAAAACGGGAACAGGATCACCGCCATGAACACGGCCGTCACGATATAGAACACTGCGTTTCCCTTTTTCACAGCCGCTCCCCCCTATTCCGCCGACAGCATGTTCGCGCCCAGCACCTTGACGAAGAGCGCCGCGATCAGCAGCACGCACACGAACATGAACATCACGACGACCGAGCCGTAGCCGAAGTTGGTCTGCGAGAACATCGTCTTGTACGCGTAGACGGAGAGCGTCTCGGTCGAGCCGCCCGGCCCGCCGCCCGTCAGCACGGCGATCAGGTCGTAGACGCGGAACGCGTCCAGCGTGCGGAACAGCACGGCCACCAGGATGGAGGGCTTCAGAAGAGGCAGCGTGATGCGGAAGAAGGCCTGCGCCGGGCCCGCGCCGTCGATGGCGGCGCTCTCGTACAGTCCGCGGTCGATGGTCTGCAGGCCGGCGAGCAGCAGCAGCGCCATGTAGGGCGTGGTCTTCCACACGTCGGTCAGGATCACGGCGGCCATGGCGCCCGGCCCGCTCAGCAGCATAGACTGCGGCGAGGAGATGAGCCCCGCCTGGGCGAAAAGATAGGAGAGGATGCCGCTGGAGCCGTCGTACAGGTAGCTCCAGATCAGGGCGGAAACCGCGGTCGGGATGGCCCAGGGGATCAGCGCCCCGGCGCGGATCAGCCCGATGCCGCGCACGCTGCGGTTCATCACCAGCGCGAGCGCGAGGCCGAGCACGAACTCGATCGCGACCGAGACGAGCGTAAAGTAGACGGTGTGCCCCAGCGCGGCGAACAGCCGGCCGTCCCCGAAGATCTTCGCGTAGCCTGCAAGGCCGATGAAGTTCGGCGGGGAAACGGATTTTTCCAGCTCCTCGAAAATCTTCGGCAGCGACTCCGCGTTCTCATACGCCGGGTCCGGGTGGTTTTGATAGAGCGCGGCGACCTCCGCCTTCAGCTTTTCCGTGGCGGAGGAGAGCGCGCCGCTCTGCTGCGCCGAGATCTTCCCGTCCGGCAGGGAGGAAAAACGGTCGATGTACCGCTGAGCGTCCGCGAGGGCCGCGGCGAAATCCTTTTTCGCCGCGGGGTCCTTCTCCGCCGCTTCGGCGTCGCCGCTCAGGAAGATCTTCACGTACTGGCTGTTCTCCCGGAAGCGCGCCGCCGAAAAGCTGCCGGTGAAGCTGAGGCGGGATTTCTGCATGTCGTTGAGCCGGTAGTCGAAAAAAGTGTAGGTGAACGACGTCAGGATCGGCCAGATCGCGAACGCGGCGAGGATCAGCAGCAGCGGCACGAGGAACAGGAACTGCCGGAAGGTCATCTTCTTTTGCATGGGTACTCCTCCCAGAAATCATAAATAAGGGCGTGCGCCGGGAACGGCCGCACGCCCCGGCCCTCCGCGCCGCCCGGCCGCGGACGATCGCGGCGCGCGGACCCGGAGGGCCATCGGTCCCTTCCGCCTTTATTTCAGGGCATCCTCCAGGGCCTTGACGGTGGCGTCGAGGTCCTGGCTCCCGGAAAGATATTTATGCACGTTGAGCTGGATGGTGTCGCTGGTCTTGGAATACTGGGGCGTGACCGGGCGGGCGATCGTGTTGCCCAGCGCCTTCTGGAACCCCGGCATCGAGAGCAGCGGGTTCGTCTTCAGGACCTCCGCGTCCGTCAGCAGCGCGTTGTAGCCGGGCAGGGCGGCCCCTTTGGTCGACATGATCTTCTGCCCCTCCGGGCCGGCGAGATACTGGACGAACGCCCACGCGCCGTCCGGGTTTGCGGATTTGGCGTTGATGCCGAGCAGCCAGCCGCCCACGCACCCGCCGTTCGGCAGCGGGGCGATGCCGACCTGGTCCGTCTTGACCGTCTCTTTGCCGGTCTTGAGCAGGCCGTACTGGTAGGGCCAGTTGCGCGAGAACACGCTCTTGCCCGTCTTGAAGCTCGCGTCGGTCGAGCCTTCGTTGTAGTTCAGCACGTCGGCCGGGGCGACCTTGTCGTCGATGAATTTCTTCATGGCCTGCAGGCCCTCTTTGTTCTGCTTGAAATTGGCCGTGAACTCGTTCACGTTGCAGGTCAGGCCCTCATACTGCTTCGCCTGGAAGGCGAACCCGTCCGCCGCGCCCTTCTGGCCCTTGTACTTCTTGGCCATCGCCTCGAGGTCGGCGTAGGTGTAGTCTCCGCTTTCCAGCTTCTGGCCGTCCTCCTTCGACACAATGTCCGAGCGGTAATAGAGCATCGCCACGTCCGGGAAGAAGGGCAGCGTGTACTGCTTGCCCTGGTAGTTGCCGGAATCCATCGAGCCCTTGTTGAAATCGGACTTCTTGAGCCCGGCCTCGCTCATCCTGACGTCCAGCGGCGAAAGGTATCCCGCCGCCGCGAATTCGCCGGCCCACACCACGTCCATCGACAGCACGTCGTAGTCGCCCGACCCGGCCGAGAGCGACGTCAGCAGCTGGTCGTGCATCTGCCCGGAGTCGTTCGTGAACTGCTCCCACTCCACCTTGACCTTCTGCTGCGAGGCGTTGAACGTGTCGATCACCGACTGCGTCGCCGGCGTGGAATCCGCCTGCGCGCCGAACTTCACCGTGACGGGACCGGCCGCCGCGGAAGACTCCTCCGCCTGGCCCGCGGCGGAAGACGCCTGCGAGGGCGCCTGGGACGAGGCGGCCGGCGTCCCGCCGTTCCCGCACGCCGCCATCCCCGCCGCTACGGCGAGGGTGAGCAGGGCCGCGATTGTTTTTTTCAACACATCGATTCCTCCTTTATCGTTGTTTCTCTCCTCGAGAACATCTTTATCATAATGCCGGTGACGCCTTCCGTATTTCAAAATCTTAAGATTTATGATATAATTTTAATAACATCCTTAAAAATAGATAAAATATTAGAGCGGTGTAGTTTGATATGCTTCAATATGATTTGACGGAACCGATGAAGGTCTTTTACTACTCCACCCGGCTGCCGGTCTGGCTGCTGAAAAACGGGGAGGCCGAGTCCTCGCTGCCGGAGCGGGCCGAGACGGCGGGGCGGATCGTGACCGGCCGGGAGGGGCCGCACGTGCGGTACGACCCGCACGCCTACGGGACCGTGCAGTATCTTTCGAGCGGCTACGGCGAGCTGTTCGCCGTGCTGGTGCTGGACGACACGTTCGTCGCGGCCGCGGGCCCCCTGCTGACGGAGCCGATGCACAGCGGGGCGGTCGCGAACATGGTGCGGGCGCAGCGCCTTCCCGTCCGGCTGAAGGCCCGGCTGGAAGCGTATTTCGGCGGGGTGGAGCGCGTCAGCGCGCAGACGTACTATTACTGCGGCAAGGTGCTTTCGGCGCTGTTCGCCCGGGGAGCCGCCGCGCCGAAGGCCGGGCCGCGCCCCGCGGCCCGCGGGGACGGTTTCACGCGGGACTATTTCCGCAACACCCTGCGGAACCGGGAGACGATGTTCACCCACCCGCCGTTTTTTCTGGAGCAGAAGCTCAGCGGCCAGATCGGGATCGGCGATCTGGACGGCGCGCTGGACACCCTGCGGGAGATCAACCTGCTCAGCCGCGCCGTGCTCGCCAAGGACCCGCTGCGCTCGCTCAAGGACTCGATCATCTGCTCGTGCGCGTTTTTCACGCGCGCGGCCATCGCGGCCGGCGTCTTCCCGGACACCGCCTTCACCGCCAGCGACACATTCATCCAGAAGATCGAGGAGATGAACGGCACGGCCCAGGTGCGCGGCTATGAGGAGGAAATGCTGCGGGAATTCGTCCGGCTGACGAAGGAGCGCGCCTCGGCGAAGTATTCCCGCCCCGTGTTCGACGCGCTGCAGTACATCGACAACAACCTGACCGAGGACCTGAAGCTGGCCGGCGTCGCCAAGCATGCGTTCGTCCACCCCAACTACCTGAGCAGCCTGTTCAAGAAGGAGGTGGGGGTCCCGATGGCGGAATACATCGCCCGGCGCCGCGTGGAGGAATCCTCCTATTTCGTCGCCTGCACGGACGACGAGATCGCCGATATCGCGAACTTCTACCACTTCTGCAGCCAGAGCTATTACGGCACCGTGTTCAAAAAAGTGCTTTCCGTCTCCCCCAGGGAGTACCGCCGGAGCGCCCGCTCCCAGAAATAGCGCGAAGAATCCCCCTTCCCGGCCGCACGGCCGGGAAGGGGGATTCTTACGAACGGCTCAGATCAGGGCGAGGACCACGAAATTCAGAATGAACAGGAGCGCCGAAACCAAAAGGATCGGATGGATCTCGCGGAACTTCCCCTTCGCGATCTTCACGATGCAGTAGAAGATGAAGCCCGCGGCGATGCCGTAGGAGATGCTGTAGCACAGGGCCATGAAGATGCCCGCGCCGAACGCGGGAATGGCCTCCTCCAGGTCGGGCCAGTTCACCTCTTTGAACGAGCTCATCATCATCACGCCGACGATCACGAGGGCCGGGGCGGTCGCCGCGGCCGGGATGGAGCCCGCCACGGGCGCCAGCACCGTGCAGAGCACGAACATCACGGCGGTCGTCACGCTCGTGAGGCCCGTGCGGCCGCCCGCGCCGATGCCCGCCGCGCTCTCGACGTACGTCGTCGTGTTGGAGGTGCCGAACAGCGCGCCGATCGAAGTCGCGATGGAATCCGCGAACAGCGCCCGGTCCATCTTCGAGCGGAAGCCCTTGCTGTTCTCCAGCGCCTGCTCGTCCTCCAGGCTGAAGATGCCGGTCCGGCGGCCCGTGCCGATGAACGTCCCGATGGTGTCGAACGTGTCGGAAAGGCTGAACGCGAAGATCGTCATCACGACCAGCAGCCATTTGGAGGAATCCGCGAACAGGGATCCCATGCCCTCGGGGCCGAACGCCGCGCCGAACGTGGAGCCCAGCCGGGAGAAGGAATCCCCCAGCGTGTTGAAGGTGATCGAGGCGTGGGAGAAATCCGTCACGCCGAACGGGATGCCCACGAGGGTCGTGGCGATGATGCCGATCAGGATCGCGCCGCGGACGTTCGCCATCAGCAGCACGACCATCAGCACGATGCCGAACAGCGCGAGCAGCACGGAGGGCGTGTTCAGCGGCACAATGGCCGGCACGGCGCTGGAGGACGCGATGACGGTCTGCCCCTCCATCGCATAGGTGCCGGGGTCGCTCGTGAAGCTGAGCAGGCCCGCGCTCTTGATGCCGATATAGGCGACGAAGATGCCGATGCCGCCGCCGATCGCGTTCTGGATGCTCTTCGGGATGGAGCGGATGATGCTCTTGCGGAATTTCGTC
>ENA-UOOI01001302-UOOI01001302.1-fermentation-metagenome-genome-assembly--contig:-NODE-1302-length-26724-cov-3.958529_pt1 | contig 26724 bp, 21 predicted proteins | sample MGYA00245779_ERZ724027 | MGnify/ENA primary metagenome ERZ724027 (study PRJEB28704, sample SAMN03018318) | fermentation metagenome | biome: anthropogenic terrestrial biome; feature: soil; material...
CGGTCTACAAAAGATTTCAAAGAACTATTTTTTTATTTAAGTGCCCACTAATGATTTTATAATTAGAATAAAGAAAGAATAAAGAACAAAGAGTAAAGACTTGACGAGATAATTATTCGGTTGTTATTTCTGATAATGCGTAAGCGAATAACACGAAGTGAATAACATAGCATTACATGCGTAGCACGAATCAACACATTGATCCATTCGCACATTCACACATTGGCACATTATCCCATTAATCTCATTGGCACATTATTCTTTTGCCCCAACCAACGCATTCAGCGCCAGACGGTAAGAATCGGTGCCGAAGCCCGCTATCACGCCGAGGCACACGGCCGACAGCAGCGAGTGATGACGAAACTCTTCCCGCGCATGTACATTAGAGATATGCACCTCCACCACTGGGGCGGTAACCGCCTTGATGGCATCGCGAATGGCCACAGAGGTGTGGGTATACCCGCCCGCATTGAGGATGATACCGTCACTTTCAAAGCCTGCTTCCTGTATCTTATTGATGATCTCTCCCTCCACATTCGACTGGAAATAGCCGATCTCAATGCCGGGATTGTTAACCCGTAACCGCTCCAGATAGTCGACGAATGATTGACCTCCGTAAACCTCCGGCTCCCTGACACCCAGCAGGTTGAGGTTAGGGCCGTTGATGATTTGAATTTTCATAACTGTTCATCTGTTTTTAGACAGCAAAGATACATTATTATTCTGAAACAACCGGGGGCATCACTATAAGTGATACCCCCGGAAATATAACAGCAATGTTACTATTTAGTTCGCTTCCTCAGCCGCTTCCGTTACCGGCGCAGCAAACGATGCCTCAGCCATACGTCTGTAAGAACGGTATCGCCATTGTGCATTCTCTTTTGCAGCGGCAAAAAGCTCATCGGCTTCCCGTGGGAACGATTTCATCAACTGGGTGTAACGCACCTCCCCGAGCAGGAAGTCCTTGAATTTATTCCAGTCCGGCTCTTTACTGTCGAGTTGGAACGGATTCTTGCCCTCTTCTTCAAGGCGCGGGTCGTAGCGCCACAAATGCCAGTAACCGCATTCTACAGCGGCCTTCTGTTCGGATTGGGCGTATCCCATCCCTCTTTTCAGCCCGTGGCTGATACAGGGTGAATAGGCAATCACAATAGAAGGACCATTGTAAGACTCCGCCTCTTTGATCGCCTTCAGGGTCTGTGCCTGGTTGGCACCCATTGCTACCTGTGCCACATATACATATCCGTAGGTAGCGGCGATCATACCAAGATCTTTTTTACGGATCCGTTTTCCGGCAGCGGCAAATTTGGCAACCGCGGCAATAGGCGTCGACTTGGATGATTGTCCTCCGGTATTGGAATAGACCTCTGTATCGAGCACCAATACGTTGATATTCTGTCCGCTTGCCAGCACATGGTCAAGCCCGCCGAATCCGATATCGTAGGCCCATCCGTCGCCGCCGAATACCCAGATCGATTTTTTAGACAGGTATTTTTCAAGCGAAAGGATCTCTGTTGCGATAGGGTTACCCACCCCGGTGAAAGAAGTTACTATTTTAGGAGCTAACTCTTTCGACAAGTCGGCATCGTCTCCATTTTCGATCCATTGACGGAACAACTCTTTCTGCTCTTCCGTGAAGTCTCCGGAGGCAAGGCCTTTCCGCATCAGATCGCGGAGGCGGTTACGCATGCTCATGTGGGCGATAGCGAATCCGTATCCGTATTCGGCATTGTCTTCAAAGAGTGAATTGGCCCATGCCGGTCCTTTACCTTCTTCGTTTTTGGTATAAGGCGTAGCCGGGGCAGAGGCGCCATAAATAGAAGAACAACCGGTGGCATTGGCGATCATCATCCTGTCGCCATAGAGTTGTGTAACCAGCTTCACATAGGGTGTTTCCCCGCAGCCCGAGCAGGCGCCGGAGAACTCAAACAGCGGCATGGCAAACTGGGAGTTCTTCACATTCAGCTTCACATCCACCAAATGGGCTTTACTGGTCACATGATCCACCATGTAATCCCAGTTTTTCTGATTGTCATACTGTGTGGCGATAGGCACCATTTCGAGCGCCTTTTCCCCTTTCTTGCCAGGGCATACATCCACACAATTTTCGCAACCCAGGCAATCGAGCACGTCGACCTGAATACGGAATCCCATATCGGCAAACTGTTTACCCTGTGCTTTCAGGATCTCCACATTTTCCCCCACTCCCTTCTGCTCTTCCTCATCGAGCATGAACGGGCGGATGGTAGCATGGGGACACACATAGGCGCACTGGTTACACTGGATGCATGCTTCGGGCTTCCATACCGGTACGCTCACCGCTACCCCGCGTTTCTCGTAGGTGGTCGTACCCATCTCCCAGGTACCGTCCTCACGGCCGCTGAAAGCAGATACGGGCAGACCGTAACCGCGCTGGGCATTCACCGGGCGTACCACTTTCCGGATAAATTCGGGGGCATCGTCGGAGGTATCGGCAGCTATCCGGATACCGGCCCATTCCATGGGGACTTCCACTTCTTCCACGTCGCCTCCGCGGTCGACAGCAGCGTAGTTCATTTTCACTACTTCTTCACCTTTCCTGCCGTAGGATTTCACAATGAATTTCTTCATCTGTTCCACGGCAAGCTCGTAGGGAATTACGTTGGATATTTTAAAGAATGCCGATTGCAGGATAGTATTGGTGCGGTTGCCCAGTCCGATCTCTTCAGCAATTTTTGTGGCATTAATAATGTAAAGCCTGATATTGTTTTCGGCGAAATATCTCTTCACTTGATCCGGCAGGTGATTGCCTACCTCCTCTTTGGGCCACACTGAGTTAAGCAGGAATGTTCCGTTCTTTTTCAGCCCTCTGGTCACATCATACAGATGCAGATAGGCCGGCACATGGCATGCCACAAAATTGGGCGTATTCACTAAATAAGTGGAACGAATGGGATTGTCGCCAAAACGAAGGTGCGAACAGGTAAATCCTCCCGATTTCTTGGAGTCGTAGGCGAAATAGGCCTGTACATATTTATTCGTGTTATCACCGATGATCTTGATGGAATTCTTATTGGCCCCCACCGTCCCATCCGACCCTAATCCGTAGAATTTGGCTTCGTAGGTCGTCTCATCTGTCGAGATCTCTTCCTTCAAGGGAAGCGATTTGAATGTCACATCATCCACAATACCGATAGTGAAATCGTTTTTCGGCATATTCATGGAGAGATTCTCGAAAACCGATATGATCTGCGCCGGGGTTGTATCCTTGGAGGAAAGACCGTAAATTCCTCCTACAATCTCGGGGGCTTCCTCTTTTCCGTAGAAACTATCTTTCACATCAAGATAGAGTGGTTGTCCGGCAGCACCCGGCTCTTTGGTGCGATCGAGTACGGCTATGCGTTTCGCCGTTTCGGGGATTGCCGACAGGAATGCTTCGGCTTTGAAGGGACGATAAAGGTGAACGGCTACCATGCCCACTCTTTCCCCTCTTTCATTGAGGTAGTCTACCGCTTCGCGGATGGTCTCAGTAACCGAACCCATGGCAATAACGACCCTCCCGGCCTGCGGATCTCCGTAATAGTCGAACAGTCCGTATTTGCGGCCGGTCACCGCAGCCAGTTTTTCAAGGTATTTCTCCACAATACCGGGTACGGCATTGTAAAATGGGTTGGAAGCTTCACGCGCCTGAAAATAGATATCGTCGTTCTGGGCCGTTCCCCGTGTAACAGGGCTATCGGGATTCAATGCCTTATCACGGAATGCTTTCAACGCTTCCCGATTGAGGAGCGGAGCCAGATCGTCGTTCGATAAAGCCTCTATCTTCTGGATCTCGTGGGATGTACGGAATCCGTCGAAGAAATGGAGAAAAGGAATGCGGCTTTCAATCGCTGCCATATGCGCCACAGCTGCCAGGTCCATCACCTCCTGCACCGATCCGGTAGCAAAAAGCGCAAACCCCGTAGGCCTCGCGGCCATCACATCCTGGTGATCGCCAAAGATAGACAGGGCATGCGAGGCCAATGCACGTGCCGATACATGAAATACGCCCGGGAGCAACTCTCCCGCTATTTTGTACATGTTGGGAAGCATCAGTAACAGCCCTTGTGATGCGGTGAATGTGGATGTAAGCGCGCCTGCCTGTAAAGAGCCATGTAAAGCTCCGGCAGCTCCGGCTTCCGATTGCATCTCCTGCACCAGCACCGGCTGTCCGAAAATATTTTTTCTTCCGGCAGCCGCCCATTCATCCACATATTCGGCCATGGTGGAAGAAGGGGTGATAGGGTAAATCGCAGCCACCTCGCTGAACATATACGCGATGTGAGCGGCGGCCTGATTACCGTCGCAGGTTAAGTAAGTTTTTTGTTTTGCCATAATTATATGATGATATTACTAAAAAATTGCAATCTTAGTTAATATATTGTTAGATATGTGTGATCAGACCTACGAAATTACTACAAAAAAGTGGAAGCAACAAACCATAGTAATTTTTTGTTCACCCGTAACCACACAAAAAAAGCCCTACAAAAACAAAAATAGGTTAAAATTTAATCTTTCAAGGGATTGTGATGTTATAATTAATGCGTCAATTTGCCGATATGCCGATGTGCTAATGTGAATAATGTGAATAATGTGAATAATGTGAATAATGGCCCATTTGCTGATTTGAAATCAAAGTAAAAAGTGGAAACCTGGATTTCGTTTTTAGTTTAAAAAAATTATGAAGATAATCATTATTGCCAACAGATTACCTGTTAAAATTGAGAGGGATGAGGAAGGATTCTCCATTGTCAGAAGCGAAGGAGGACTTGCTACCGGCCTCGGATCATTAGAGATAGAATCCGAAATATACTGGGTGGGTTGGCCGGGTATTTATACGGAGGATGAAGACGAAAAACAGGAGATCACGAAGAATTTGCATGAGATGAATTTTCATCCTGTTTTCTTGTCTGCCGACCAGATCGAGAATTACTATGAGGGTTACAGCAACAGCACTATCTGGCCGCTGTGCCATTACTTCTTCTCCTACATCGAATACAAGACGGAATATTGGGAAGCATACCAGGAGGTGAACAGGCTGTTCTGCCGGGAAACCGTCCCTTTTATCGGGAAAGATGACATGGTATGGGTACAGGATTACCAACTGATGCTATTGCCAAAAATGATCCGCACGGAAAAACCGGATGCAAATATCGGCTATTTCCACCATATTCCTTTTCCTTCTTACGAACTTTTCAGGGTGCTTCCGGAAAGAGAGGCTGTGTTGGAAGGACTGCTCGGCGCCGATCTTATCGGCTTCCATACACATGATTATATGCGGCATTTTATCAGCGCCATCTATCGTGTACTCGATCTGAACTGTAACCTCGACGAGATCAATCTGCAGGATCGGATCGTACATGTGGATGCTTTTCCGATGGGGATCAATTACGAACAATATCACAGTGCACCCTCACTACCGGAGGTAAAGGAGAAATCTGAACTCCTTCGGCAGGAGTTGGGTGATAAGACCGTGATCCTCTCTGTCGACCGTCTGGATTACAGCAAAGGTATACTGCACCGTCTGCAAGGTTTTAAACAGTTCCTGCAACATCATCCCGAATATCACGAGAAGGTATCGCTGGCCATGATCGTGGTTCCATCGCGCGACAGCGTGGATATCTACGCAGACCTGAAAACGAAGATCGATCAGTCTATCAGTGAGATCAACGGCCAATACTCCAGATTGGGATGGACACCCATCTACTATTTTTACCGCAGTTTTTCGTTCGAAGAACTGATCACCATGTATGATATCGCCGGAATTGCCTTGGTAACTCCTCTGCGCGACGGGATGAATTTAGTGGCCAAAGAGTATCTGGCATGCAAAGGCGAAAACAGCGGAGTACTTATCCTCAGCGAGATGGCGGGTGCTGCCATCGAATTGCAGGATGCCATCACTATCAATCCGAATGATGCGGTTGAAATTGAGCAGGCCATTGTGGAAGCACTAAGTATGCCCGAAGAAGAGAAAAAAGAGCGGTTACGGAAAATGCAGGAACACATTTCCACGCAGAACGTGAAAAAATGGGCAAACGATTTTGTGGAAGAACTACAATCGATCAAGACACAAAACAGGGAGATACTGCAAAAGATCGTGGGGAAAAGGCAATTCAATCAGATCAAGAGCGCCTATGACGATGCTGCCTCCCGCCTGATCCTGCTTGATTATGACGGCACCCTTGCCCCGTTCGTAAAAAAACCGGAAGACGCCGTTCCTTCCGATAAGCTGCTGGACCTTTTACAAAAGATGACTGCGGATAAAAGAAACAAGGTGGTGATCAACAGCGGAAGAAATCGCGGGGTACTCGATCAATGGTTTCAGGGGCTTGGTCTTGATTTTGCCGCCGAACATGGAATATTTTACAAAGAGAACGGCCAATGGCATAAACATAAAAACATGGAGGAGAAAATGGAATGGGATGATGAGATCACCGGCATCATTCAGCATACGATAGATAAAACGCCCCGTTCTCATTTGGAAAAAAAGGATACCTCGCTGGTATGGCACTATCGTAAGGTGGACGTATGGCTTGCTGATCTGCGCGCGCAACAACTGATCAACGCGCTTATGGGGCCCTGCTCCAGATTAAATCTTCAGATTGTTCCGGGAAATAAGATCGTGGAGATCAAACCCCCCGATTTCAACAAAGGCAGCGAAGTATTGCGCAGGCTGGCCCAGAGGACGTATGATTTTGTACTGGCTATCGGCGATGATACTACCGACGAAGACATGTTCCGGGCGTTGCCGCCGGAAGGTATCACCATAAAGGTAGGTAATTTCTCCCCCGCGGCGAAATACCGTATTCCTTTACAGTCATCCGTAATTCCGTTTTTGTCAAACCTCATTCAATAATAGTATTCCCTATGGATTTTATCAATCGTTTCGTTTCCGACAGTCCACTGAGATATCTATTCATCTCTTTGCTTTTTGTAGTACTGTTCGTTATACTGGTCCTCATTTTTAATTTTATCATCAAAAAATGGAGGATCCGTGCACGGAAAAGCAGAAGCCACATCGATGATTTTATTGTCCGCATTTTCCGGGTTCCGGGTATATGGATTATTTTCGCGGTATTGTTAAACATATTCAGTGCCCTGTTACAGGAAGATGCCCGCACATTCGCCGCCTTACAGAAAATAAGCAGGATATTGCTGATCCTCACCCTCGGATGGATGATTGTACAGGTGATCAGGGCGACATTCCATTATTGGCAGAACAAACTCGATATCAACAACTCCAACAACCTTGAAGCAAGGAAGAGACTCACCCAGATGAGTATGATTGAACGGATCACGATCATTTTCGTGGCTTTTCTCTTTCTTTCGATAGCGTTGATGACTATTGATTCCGTGCGCCAACTGGGAGTGAGCCTGCTCGCTTCGGCCGGGGTGGCAGGGATCATTATCGGGTTCGCGGCCCAACGCAGTTTCGGACAGATATTCTCCGGCATCCAGATTGCTTTTACGCAGCCCGTCAGATTGGATGATGTAGTGGTGATCGAGGGAGAATGGGGACGGATTGAAGAGATTAACATTACTTATGCAGTAGTAAAGATCTGGGATGAACGGCGGTTGATCGTGCCGATCGATTATTTCCTGAATAACCCCATCCAAAACTGGACACGAACGACTTCCGATATACTGGGCACGGTCTTTCTGTATGTCTCCTACGATCTGCCTGTGGAGCCGCTGCGCGAAGAACTGTCACGCATCGTAAAAGACGATCCCAACTGGGACGGACGCGTCCAGAATGTCCAGGTTACCGATAGCAAACAATGGTATAAAGAGCTACGGATGCTGGTCAGCAGCAACAACTCATCCAGGAACTGGGATCTGCGGGTAGCTGTCCGCGAAAAACTGATCGATTTTATCAATGAACACTATCCCGGTTCGTTTGCAAAAATCAACTCTATGGGTGCCGGACAAAAAGAGATTTCCGCGGCTACGGACGAATAAATTGCGAGAGCCTTTTCTCTTCGGAAAACAGTACGGCGGTATTGATAAGAGCGAGGTGTGAATAGGCCTGCGGGAAGTTACCCAACTGGCGCTTGCTCTTAAAGTCGAGATCTTCACTATAGAGTCCCAGATGGTTGGAATAGGAGATCATTTTCTCAAATATTTCGCGTGCCTCCTCTGTTTCACCGATCTTAAAAAGCGCCTCGACCAACCAGAACGTACAAATGGTAAAGGAAGAGGTAGGTATCCCGAAATCATCTTCCGCCTTGTATCGATACATGAGTCCCTCATGATAGAGATTTTCCCTGATTGCCTTTACGGTCTTTATATACCGTTCATTGTCGGGCTCGATAAAATCATAAAACTGCATAAGCAGCAGCGAAGAATCGTAATCGGTATTATCATAGGCCTGCGTGAAACACTGCAATTCCTCGTTCCATCCCTTTTCATGCACTTCTGTCTTAATGATATCCGCTTCACGACGCCATAACTCAGCGTAATACTCTCTCTGCAACAGTTCGGCAATCAGTGATGCCCTGTCCACGGCCACCCAGCTCATCACTTTCGAAAAGACAAAATGCATCTTTCTTGTACGGAATTCCCAGATGCTCCTGTCCGGCTTGCGCCAGGAGGCCAATACCGAACGCACCAGATTTTTGATGATCTCCCATATTTCCTCTACTTCGTCTAATGTTCCCGGGAAATAAAGATAATATTTGTATATCACATCCAGCAGATAGCCGATAGAGTCGTTCTGCTCCTGATAATAAGCGGCATTCCCGATCCTTACGGGACGTGAGCCTTCATAACCGCTTAAATGGGGCTGTTCTTCTTCCGTCAGCTCACGCTCGCCCCGGATGCCGTACATGATCTGGATTGTTTCGTTACGCGACGATTTCAGGATACGTTTCACAAAGCCGATAAAGCGTTCCGCAGCTGTCCTCTGTTTCATAAACAACAAGGTATCTATCGACATGGAGGCATCACGCAACCAGCAAAAACGGTAGTCCCAGTTCCTGTTCTCCCCGAGGCTCTCGGGCAGGCTGGTGGTCACCGCTGCCAGCATGGCGCCCGAATGCTGGTACGACAGCAGTTTCAGCACGAGCAGGCTACGCTTGATCATATCATCGTACTGCAGATAGCCTCTGGAGCGATTCACAAAATTCAGCCAATACACTTTTGTCCGTTCGTATTCCAACAGAATGCGGTTGATATCCACAGTTACCAATTTCTGGTTGTAAGATAAAAGAAAAAAATGATGACCGGTCAGTTCAATCTCTTCGCGGCTGATCACCATCTCCGGATCCAGGCTGGTATAGAGATACACTTTATCCTCCGGATCCTCTGCAGAATGGGTTCTGATATAACCGCCCACTATTTCGTGGCGTACCTCTTCGCGGGCGTAGTTCATCTTCGGATCATATATTACCCTGATAACGGGACGACCTTTGGTGACACGTATATAACGGTGTATCTCCGGCGGCATGTAATAGAGAGTCTCTTCTGTACGATAGCGGGGCATGTAGTCGAATACGATAAATCCGTTCTCAGGCGACTCAAACCTTGTCAGTAGCATATTGGTATGGCCGTGGTAATTTTGAGAGATGGTATATTCATCCGACACCTCAAAATGAAAGCTGCCCCCTTTTTCTTCATCCAACAATTTTGCAAAGACAGAAGGGGAATCGAAATCAGGGAGACAGAACCAGTCGATACTCCCGGTCTTCGACACCAGCGCCGCGGTGCGGCAATTCCCGATTATTCCGTAATCCAAGTTCTTCATTCTAATCAATTTTGTGGTTTTCTATCTTCTGTGTAACAGCAAAGATAGGAATTCCAACTTAAAAAAGAAAAATCGAGATGGCTATTGCCTTAAGATCTTCTCCATTGCCTTTCCTTTAGCCAATTCATCGATCAACTTATCTAAATAACGAATCTTTTGCATTAGTTTGTCTTCGATCTCTTCCACACGATAACCGCAAATAACACCTGTAATTTTCGAAGCATTCGGATTAATTTGCGGCGCCTGTGTGAAAAAAGTTTCAAAGTCGGTCTTATAGTCAATATGCTGTTGCAATGTTTGTTCATTATATCCTGTCAGCCAAAAGATGATCTCATCCACTTCTGCTTTTGTACGTCCTTTCCTCTCCGCTTTTTGTATATACAACGGATAGACGCTTGCGAAAGATATCTTATAAATTCTTGTATTATCCATTTTGCTATTATTGATTTTCAGGGGTTAAAACAAAAACGGTTGTTCCACTTTTAAACGCTTCCGTAGGTTGTGCTGTATTGAATAAGTCTGCGGTTCGGGTTTCAATGGTTTTATCGGAAAGTTTGCCGGGATCTCTCATGACTGCCCTTACAGGGAAGCCGTTCTTTTTGATTTCATTAATAAGATGTGAGCCTACTTGTCCTGTTGCTCCTACAATTATGTGCATATATTTTGTTTTAAGTGAATGGTACCGCAAAACTAAAACAAATCATTCGGTCAATTCGCTTATCAAATTTTCAAGTATTCTATTGAACTCATCAGGTTTTTCAAGCATTGGGTAATGACCTGTCCCTGTTATTATTGTATAATCATAATCTTTCAGATATTTTCGGTTATTCTCAATATTTGTAGGCGTTGCATCGGAGTTAATTGCTCTAACAGGAACTTGAATAGATTTTGCTGTTTCCTGAATATCCATTTTATATAAGGGTTCAATTGTCTGCACCGCCAAATCGGATTCATTTTGAAGAAACTCATTTTGAAGCCTCTCTTTTATAGAAATCGGGGTGGTTTCCGCAAAAAGATATTGTGGAAGAATATTCTTTACTGTTGCTTTGAAATCCTTCCGATAATGAGTTAAAATAAATTGATCGGCTTCTTCGTATGTAATTACCTCTTCTAAATCTTTTAGTGTATCCACCAAAATAATCGCTTTTATTTCAGGCGAATTTATAGTTGCTTCCAATACATAAGCTCCCGACATGGAATGACCGACGAGTATGATTTCCGATGAACCGATTTGTCCGATTACAGCCTTGATGTCATCGGCATATTGTTTACTTGTCCAATTTTGCCGTGATTTATCTGATTTGCCGTGTCCGCCCAAGTCAATCTGCACAATATTATATCTGTCCCTAAAATAAATTTGTTGGTCATTCCACCAATTCACATTACCGAGCCACCCATGTACAAATACAATTGCAATGTCTCCTTTTCCTGTTTCTTTATAATGAATTTTTGATCCATCAGAAGATACCACATATTTTTCCGCTTGATTATTCTCTTCTTTCATAATTTACGCATTTTGATTGTAAAATTTCTTTTTATGCTTCTGTCATATTCTCTGACAATATTCCACCAACTTTAAGATATTACACTGTTGAAGCTTGTTCGTAAACTATCAACTTATTTTTTTACTTCAAAACTCTTATTTCCTTAAAACATTCTCCATCACCTCTCATTCATCGGTTTGCCGATATAATAAAATAAGGCCTTGTTACTTTCGATATACCGGGACAGCCTGTTAGCGGTCATTGATGAATAAATCCGGTAATTGTATCTATTAAGCCTTCTTTTAGTGGTAAGTCTGGTATTGTATAAGTTTGGAGGTTTTTCTGCCTGTCAATTTCCGCCTCTTTCAGGATATGGTTCATTCCCTCTATAATATTTATTTTCGCCTGTTTATTGGCGTTTGCCAATTTCTCCGCCTCTGCCACAGTTACCTGGATATCGGTTGTCCCTTGTAGGATCAATATGGGTTTATTCAATTTCGCGATCTCTTTTTGCGGGTCATACTTAAACCACGAGATGATGTAGGGTTGAACGCTTGGGCGAAAAAGAGTATATAGTATCTGGGGCACATTTTCATCGGTCTCTCCTCTTTCCATCTTTTCAATGTAAGGTAATGCCATCTGTAAGACCATAGGCGGTTGTGCTTTTAACTGTTCCCGCAATATCTCTCCCGCCGGACTTCCTACACCGGCAACCGAAATAAATTTCCTGACATCTCCTTTTTGGGCGGCAATCATACCGATCAGTGATCCTTCGCTATGTCCAAGAATATGAATCTCTGAAAACCGACTATCTTTTTTCAGCCAATCCACCCACTCTTCCGCATCTTTCACATAATCCTCGAAACGCAGGTCACTTTCCTGTAGAGCAGCACTTTTACTTTCAGCTATACCCCGCTTATCATATCTTACAACGGCAATACCCTTCTCAAACAATCCTTCGGCTAGCATTTTCAACGAGTTATTGATCATCATGGGATTATTGCCATTCCTGTCGGTTGGCCCCGAACCTGCAATAAGTAAAACAACAGGAATCTTCTTGGATGCAGGCGGACAGAGTAATGTTCCCTCTATTTTCCCTGTTCCGGTTTCAAGGGTAACTGGGTCTCCGGTGATTTGAGCCGGTAGACTTCCTGTAAGTATTAACAGGAATAGCATCATGATTGTTATTCTCATAGTTTTTTTCTAAAATTTTTTATTTGTTTTTCTGATTGTTTTCTTCGACTCTGAACTGCACAATCCGTTCGATCAGTTTCAAAGGTAAAGGCTTATTTAATGGGAATTGAACCGAACCTTTTCCCTGTTTATATCCGGAAAGTTCTTTTACAAATGCAGCATGTCCTGTGGGTGTGGCATAAAATCCGATATGATTTTTATTTCCTGCGAAATACACTAAAGGCCTTTTATTCAGCTTATAGGCAGGCATACCGTAAGAGATGCTTTCTTCCGCTTCAGGTGCAGCCGCTTTTACGATGGTGCGGATCTGTTCTAACTTGTTTTGCACTTCTTCGGGAAATGCAGCAATGTATTCATTTACATTCTTGTTCATATCATATAAATTTAATTTGCCTTTACTGCTCACTTTCGGCTTTGGTGATGTTTTCCCAACCACCTTTCGGAATTCGTTCTGATTGGGAGAAAATACCGGTTTCATTTTTTGTTCCTTTTTCCTGCAAACGTCAATTGAGGATTTTCACGTCAGCATTATCCGTATTTCGATTGTAAAAAGTCAATAGTTGATTTGATCATTTTTTTCAGGGTTTCCTGATTAATGCCGGACAGTTTTTTGACATAAATACAGGCTTTACCCATTTTGAATTTCCCCAACTCTTTCAGTAAATCTTCCTGTCCAGGACATCCCGTATAAACATACAATGAAATAGCTGTCTTTCGCGGCGAAAATCCGACAAGCGGCCAATCTCCCTCCTGACGGCTTCTTTCTGATTTGTAATGATAACTTCCATATCCGATAATGGAATCTCCCCACATTTTGGGTTCATAACCCGTACAATCCTGCATTAATTCCAGGATCTCAAAACTATCCTTTTTCTTCTGTTCAGTATCTGCAAACGAGTTGATAAATTCGTGAACATCTGCATTATGCTGTTTTGTTTTTAACTCTGCCATAGGATCATGTTTATAGTTAATTCCTTCCAATCTTCTCTATTGCTTCCCTTTAGCCAATTTATCAATCAATTCATATAAACAATGAGGTTTTTACGAAAGATAAACGCTTGCAAAAGATATTTTATAAATTCCGGTATTATCCATTTCAGTTTCTTTTGATTTCAGGGTTTTAATTTCCAAATTTTATCGGAAACAGGTAAATATTCGGGCAATGCGGCCGAACCGTACCAAGTAAAAATTTCAAAATCCAATAATCCGTTTTTTATGGCAGGATCGGTGAATAACAATTCTCGAGCATCATCTGCAGAGTTGATATTATTCAGAATAAAAATTCCCCTGTAATTATTTTCATTCTTTCCTAGAGGCCCTGCCACAATTAGTTTCCCTTCTTGCACCAGCTCTTGAATATTTTCTAAATGCCCCCTAAAACTTTCGTTAATCAGTTCCTTCTCTGCAGTTGTATTCGTCCCTGTTTTCAGAATAACGAAAAAGTAATTTTTCATCCCGTAGTCATCTCCTCTCAATTTCTCGGCTAATACTTTGTCATAATTGGGATTCGAGATAGTTGTGTCTCTTTCCGATATAACTTCACCTTTCTTTTGAGGGTTGGATTGCCCAAAAGTCGAGTTTGCCATTAATAGTGCTATTGCTAAAAATAAATATTTCATTGTCAACAGTTTTTTATTCATTTATATCTTCAAGGATCAACTCATTTATTGCCTTACTTATTCATTTCATTAGTCGTTTTCTCGCTATGGCATAGCCCGAACAAGTTCGGTCTCTACTCATTTAGCTTAACGAAAACGTTCAATTCTTTTTAATAACTGCTTCAGTTTTAATTCAACGTTTAGATTGTCAAATAGTTTTTCCGATAGTACCAATGAACTTTGAAAGGCCGTTTTCATATTTTCCGGATCCAAATCAGATGTGGTCCGTTTAAATTCCAAGTACCAATCTTTGTCAATATCTTTTTCCAAACTTTTTGTAGAACTTTCCCAATGCTGGATTTGTTTGGTTGCGATACGGATCAACCAGAGCAAATACCTTTGCACAGCTACCAAACTATGGTAAGCGTGAGCAAATTCCTCTCTTTTAATCAGGCTATTTGTCGTCAACAGTACGTTCAGGAGAGACTGGCTCAACCACAAAATATTATTGTTGGTTGTTCTATCGGGTGATTTGATTTTTATCTGATGAAGCGTATCCGCTAAAAGTCCGTCTTTGTCGACTAAACTCATCGTGTCAAAATCACTGAATGCTACAAATCCTTCCCAAGATTTGATAATTTTAATTTCATCCGTCGTCAGAAAATGAAATTCACCTCTGATCATATTCTCGAAGACAGCCACTTCGCTCCCATACTCGTTTGTGAAATACATCGCTACAGGATGGATTTGACTCACCCAATCCTCAGCCGGGAAAGTCTCTTTTTCTTTTAAGAAGATATAAAATTCAATATCAGAATAACGGTCTCCTTCCCCTTTGGTAAATGAACCATACATTAAAACAGCAGAAACGTTTTCATCTTTTTGAGCTATTGATTTTACAGTATCAATCATTTGTAATTGTTCCATCTTTCTGCTTTTTACAGGTTAGCGGCTGGCAGGTGTTGCTTGAAATTCAATTTCTTAAATAATGGTGTTACTGTCATTTGTTACTGATTACTCTCCAGTTAAATCTTTCTTATGCTTTTTAATTTTTTTCATCGCCCAATCGTAATGACTTGAAGTAGCCGAAACACAGTAACTCCCCAAACTTGTTGTACCTGTCCACGAAAATAACCCCTTGGTAAAAAGTTCTTCAGTGGTGAAGGTCTCTATAAGCTGCATCACTTCTGCATGACTCGCTTGTAAAAATAATATTGACTCTTGATATGACGTGGCTTGGTGTTTTTCCCAGAATTCGATGTTCAGTTGCGGATATGTTTTCAAATTGTATGGTTCAGGTAAAAAATTTAATTTCTTTCCTGACTGATTTGAGTTTATCCACTTCAATAATAGTTGATGCCACTCATACAAATGCGCCAATACATCCCGAATGTTTTTATCCCTATCTTCGAAAGAGAAGGATTTTTCCTGTTCCTCAATAGTCATCGAATTGATAAGGAAGAATAATTTGTTGAAATTGTCTTCGCTCTGTTCTAAGAGTTGCTGTTTTGTTGTCGGGCGTGCCATGGTTGTCTTAAAATTTTAGTCCTGTTCTTAAGGCTTCGCAGGTTTTGCCTAATCTTTATAGTGTGTTACTCAATTATGCCAATACTCCATGTTGTAAACTGTAATTTATTTATTATATAAGTTCCGCAAGTAAAGGACGCGGATAGATTATAATGCAAAAAAGAGCCGCCCTCTACCGACTAACCAGAATATTAATCAACTGAGAACCCTATAACATTTCAACCAACAACCTTTCACAAACCGTATGGCTCAGAGTTTCTGCCAAATGTTTATCGTAACTCACGACCATTGATTTGTCAAACGGTTCTACAGACTTTATCTTTATTTTTAACCCTAAATGTATTTCCCTGCCGTTGAGAAATTTCAGGAACTCGTCCGAACTATTGATAACAGCTACAACTTTGATCATTTCGCCCTCTTTGCATTCACTCAATTTTCTGGACTCTTTCCAATCCATTTTACCGTCAATATCCGGAATGGGTGAGCCGTGCGGGTCAATTTTCGGATAACCTAACAACTCATCCATCTTGGCGAAAAATTCAGGGGATTGGATATGCTCAATCTGTTCGGCTATGCTGTGCACCTGCTCCCAACCAAACCCCATTTTCTCTACCAGATACATCTCCGTAAGGCGGTGCTTTCTGATAATGAGTGCCGCCTCTTTTTTGCCTTTTGGTGTCAGCTTAATGGGCTTATAGCTTTCATAAAATACCAGTCCTTTTTCTGACAGTTTTTTCATCATACTGTTCACCGTCGGCATTTTGATATTCAGTTCCTTACCGATCTCATTCACGCTTGCCACACCGTTAGCATCTGACAATAAGCGTAATACTTTCAGATAATTTTCTTCCGCTTGTGATATCATGCTACAAAATTAATTATAAAAATTAGATTAAACTAACAAGAAAAACACCAATATCATTTTAAGAAAAAAATATTTTGTTAGATCGTTCTAATTTATTATTTTTGCAAATAAAATATTCAATGTATTATTAATCTAAAAATTTATGAGTATAAAGAACTGCATCTCAAAAATACTGATAGCATCAGCACTATCATTGGTTTATACGGCGACATTTGCACAACACAGCCATAGGGTTTCGGGTAAAGTAACCAGTTAAACAAAGCATAGACGAAATTCATGTTAGACAACGTTATACAATTTTTTGAAAGCATCAATCCGGTTTGGGCTGCACTTTATGCTACTATTTTCACCTGGCTGGTAACAGCTTTGGGTGCATCATTTGTGTTTTTATTCAAAAAGATGGATAAAAATATCCTCGACGGTATGCTTGGTTTTACCGGAGGCGTGATGGTAGCCGCGAGCGTTTGGAGCTTAATCATTCCTGCCATTGATATGAGTGAGGGAACAGGTTTTATAAAAGTCATTCCTACAGTTGTAGGATTTTTAACCGGTACGGCATTTCTGTATGGGATAGACAAAGTACTACCGCATCTCCATGTCAATTTCAAAACACCAGAAGGCATAAAAACGCCCTGGCAGAAAACCACTCTGCTGACTTTGGCAATAACCCTGCATAATATACCCGAAGGATTGGCTGTGGGCGTATTATTCGGAGGTGTAGCCGCAGGAATACCCGAAGCCACCATAGGGGGAGCAGTCGCATTGGCGCTTGGAATTGGCCTGCAGAACTTTCCCGAAGGTATTGCTGTAGCGATGCCTTTACGAAGAATGGGAATGAGCAGACGTAAAAGTTTTATGTACGGACAGGCATCAGCCGTTGTAGAACCCATCGCCGGCGTATTGGGCGCTTTGGCGGTTGCCACATTTACACCCATATTGCCTTATGCTTTGGCATTCGCTGCAGGAGCAATGATTTTCGTGGTAGTGGAAGAGGTGATACCCGAAGCGCAGCAAAACAAAAGTTCCGACATCGCTACGATTGGATTTATCGTCGGTTTTATCGTGATGATGACATTAGATGTGGCATTGGGATAGCCTATGTACATTTTTTATACCCTATACCCTCACCGTCAACTCACCGCGTAGGGAGACCGGCATAAGCCGGTTTACTTCCGCCGGCGTTCTCCCTTCACCGAACAGGATCATCAGTTTGGCCAGGGCAGCTTCGGTGGTGATGTCATATCCGCTCACCACACCCAGTTTCTCTAGACGTTGCCCGTTCTCATAACGATGCATCTCCACCCCCCCGTAGAGGCACTGCGTAACGTTGACGATCACAATTCCCCGCTCTATTGCATTGTGTAATAAGTCTGTAAACCACGGATAGATAGGTGAGTTACCGGTTCCGTAAGTTTCCAACACAACCCCTTTCAGGCCGGGAATTCCAAGATGTGCCCGCACCACTTCCTCGGAAATACCGGGAAACAGTTTCAGGATCACCATATGGGGATCCATCGCGTAATTGAAATATACCGGCTTTCCGTAATCGGGCTTGAGGATGAACTGGTCATTATACCGGATATTCAGACCGGCCTCGCCCAGATAAGGATAATTAGGACTGGTGAATGCGCTGAAGTTATTGGCATTGATCTTCGTGGTACGGTTTCCGCGCATCAGCAGGTTTTGCATATAAACACACAGTTCCGGTACAATAGGACGACCTGCCGCATCTTTATCGGCCGCAATCTCAAGGGCGGTGATAAGGTTTTCCTTCCCATCCGTCCGGAGTTTGCCGATGGGAAGCTGTGATCCGGTCAGGATCACCGGTTTGGTGAGATTCCCCAGCATTAACCCGAGCACCGAAGCCGTATAGGCCATGGTATCAGTACCGTGAAGAATAACAAATCCATCGTATTCGTCGTAATGTTCTTCAATTACCTGTGTCATCTGCTGCCAGACAGAAAGCGACATATCCGAAGAATCGATAGGAGGATCAAACAGATAGGTCTCTACGTTGAAATTCAATCGTTTTATCTCCGGCATATTGGAGCGGAGATGGCTGAAGTTAAACGGCTCCAAAGCCCCGGTTTCGGCGTTCTCCACCATCCCGATGGTCCCTCCCGTATAGATAAGGAGTACTTTTGCATTTCTATCGATCATATCACCATATTTTTATGCAAATATAGCAATTTGCAATGTATTGCTTATCTTTTTGATAGAAATTTTATCTTGAAAGCAAGATATCTATATTCAATAGCTTTACTTTTTCTGATTTTCAATCTTATCCACCTTTATTCTTCAGGAATAAATGCAATAGCATCTATTTCAACCAAAAAATCCGGATGAGCCAGTGCAGAAACAAAAAAACCGGTAATCGCAGGAGGATTTTTCATGTTATCCAAATACTTTTGCGAAGCCTGAAAACCACGATATAAATCCTGTCCCTGAACAATATGTATAGTGAGTTTTACAAGATTGTCAGCTGTTGCCCCACAAACTGAAAGCGCCGTCTGTAAATTTCTCATCACCTGTTCTGTCTGTTGGCCAATATCTCCCTTACCCACTATCTCTCCTTGTGCGTTTACGGCGTCTTGTCCGCCAATGTAGATAGTCTTTCCACCCCCCTGTGTAGTCACAATCTGTGAAAATGCCGGATTTTTTGAAAGTCCGTCAGGGTTAATATATTCTATTTTTCCACTCATTTTTTGGTTGTTAATTCGTTAGAGGCCGGCAAACCGACCAGGCAGTTCATGTATGGAATTACTTGTTTTTCGCTTTTCCGAACCTAAATTCAAAAATCCGAAAGAAATAAGACAAGGACAAAAATACAAAAAATCTTACCTCTGTCCTAATTGAAAGGTAAGGTTTAAAAGCCAAACATTCAGCTAAAATACCTGATAAATTGCTTTTTACAGAACCGAACCAAACCGGAATTAAATTGTTATCTAATAGATCACGGCTAACAACTTTATTACAAGCAATATGGCAATACATTCAATTAAAACCGTTTGGAGAGAAAATAATATTTTTGACACAGATATCGACGGCCATACCATCACCCTCGATATGCCGGGAGAGACCGGAAATGACACAGCGGGCCCCGGTCCAAAAAAGCTACAACTGGTAGCGGCCGCAACCTGCTCCGGATTAGATATTGTGGCGATGGCCCGCAAAATGCGTATCGATCTGAAAAATTTTGATATCCGCATTGATGCCGAAGTGGCAGAAGAGCACCCCAAACAATATACATCCATGAAGGTGATCTACGAATTTGAAGGCGATGGTCTTCCGGAAAATAAATTGGAGAGAGCGTGTGAGCTTTCGTTCGATAAATATTGCGGCGTATTGGCTATGTACAAAAAAGCAGTTCCTGTAACCTATGAGGTTGCCATAAAGAATGGATAAACTTTTCCTGGCCCATTACGGAAAATTTTCCATATTTTTCGTAACTTTGCGCTTCATTCAGCTTATGGTGTTATTTGCTCTTAGTCCACTTATGCGTGACTTTTGAATGTTTGAGATAAGCGAAAGTAAAGGACAACTGACGATAAACCGAAATAAAACCAAACAAGTTTGTCTTTGGTGAGGCGTGAAGAAAGAAGAAGTAAATTTGAAAAACTTTTTATAAAATATACTCAACTATGCAAACAATGGACACTTTTAATTTTGCCGGTAAAAAGGCATTCGTGCGTGTGGATTTCAATGTTCCTCTCGATGAGAATTTCAACATCACGGACGATACACGTATCCGCGCAGCCATCCCCACGCTGAAAAAAATTCTGAAAGACGGTGGCAGCGTAATCATAGGATCGCATTTAGGCAGACCGAAAGGCCCAACCGATAAATTTTCACTCAAGCATATTCTTCCCCGTGTATCGGAACTGTTAGGCGTTGATGTGCAGTTTGCCAACGACTGTATAGGAGAAGAGACCGAAGCCAAAGCAGCTGCACTACGTCCGGGAGAAGCACTGTTGCTCGAAAATCTTCGTTTTTACGCGGAAGAAGAAGGTAAACCCCGTCTGGCTGCCGATGCCACTGAGGAAGAAACTGCCAAAGCGAAAAAAGAGGTGAAAGAATCACAGAAGGAATTCACAAAAAAACTGGCCTCTTATGCCGATGTATATGTGAATGACGCTTTCGGAACAGCCCATCGTGCACATGCTTCCACAGCGCTGATTGCCGATCATTTCGACGCCGGCAATAAATTGTTCGGCTATCTGCTCCAAAATGAGATCACGGCCGTGGAAAAAGTGATGCACGATACACAACGCCCCTTTACCGCCATTATGGGCGGCTCAAAGGTATCTACTAAAATAGAGATCATCCAGAACCTGCTGGATAAGGTGGACAACCTGATCCTTGCAGGAGGAATGACCTACACGTTTGCCAAAGCATTCGGCGGAAAGATTGGCGATTCCATCGTGGAGGACGATAAGCTGGAGCTGGCAAAAGAGCTTGTGGAACTGGCAAAAGAGAAAGGTGTAAACTTAGTACTGGCCACCGACGCAAAAATCGCAGACAGCTTCAGCAATGACGCCAGGACCGATTTTGCTCCTGTGAACGAAATACCCGACGGATGGGAAGGCCTCGACATCGGTCCGGAATCGGAAAACGCTTTCGCCGACGTGATCAAAAACTCCAAGACCATCCTGTGGAACGGACCGGTAGGCGTATTCGAATTCGACAATTTCGACCAGGGGTCACGAGCTGTTTCCAATGCTATTGTGGAAGCTACCAAAAAAGGAGCTTTCTCGCTCGTAGGCGGCGGCGACTCGGTAGCCTGCGTCAACAAATTCGGCCAGGCCGATGATGTATCATACGTTTCCACCGGCGGTGGCGCATTACTCGAAATGATCGAAGGCAAAGTACTCCCGGGAGTAAAGGCGATAAGAGGGTATTGAGATATCAATCCAACAGATCCTGTATTTCTTTCATTGACAGTTGCGGCCTGACGAACGCATCTGTCAATGTTGTTTTATACCGTTGCAGTCGTTGAATTTTTTCTTCTACCGTCCCTTTTACTATAAATCGGTAAAGGGTCACTTTTTTGTTCTGCCCGATACGGTGAGCCCGGCTTACCGCCTGCATTTCCGCAGCAGGATTCCACCATGGGTCGATGATGAAAACATAGTCGGCTGCTGTCAGATTCAGTCCTGTCCCACCGGCTTTAAGAGAAATGAAAAATGCCCTGACATTTTTGTCAGCGTTGAACTTGTCAATTTCACCTTTCCGGTCGGTCGTACTACCAGTAAGCCATGCGTACCGCCACCCACGGTTATCGAAATAGTCGGCAAACAATTGAAGATGCTTCACAAAAGATGAAAATACCAACACTTTGTGTTGCCCGGCAAAGATTATTTCGGCTTGCGCGACAATTTGTTCGAATTTAGCCGATCCTCCTTCATAATCGGGCAGGAAGATAGCCGGATGGTTGGCAAGCAACCGCAGGCGCATAAGACTGCTCAATGTTGCCGCGGCATATGATTTATTTGATTCGGTAAGTTGTTCCAGTAAATCGTTTCGGATCATGTTTTTCTCTTTATTGTAAAGTGCGGCCTGCTCAGCATCCATTTCACAATACATGATCTCTTCCGTTAAAGGTGGAAGTTCAGGCGCAACCTCTTCTTTGCTACGGCGAAGGATAAACGGATCGATAATTTTGAGCAGTTTTTGTCGTGCATCGTCGTCGTTGATCACATCGGCCTCAGTGAAACGTGCTTTGAATTCTCTATGTTTACCGAGGATACCGTCATTCAAGAAGTCCATCTGCGACCATAAATCGGAAAGGGAATTTTCCACGGGTGTTCCGGTCAATGCAAGTTTATAGGTTGAATGTAATTGCTTTATGCAATCGAAAATCTGCGAATCCGGATTTTTGATATACTGGCTCTCATCCAGCACAAGATAATGGAAATAACAGTTACGCAATAAATCTATATCCTGCCTTACTATTCCGTAACTTGTCAAAACAACCTGGTAACGGCTTATCTCTCTTTTGAAGTCATCGTTTTGAAGACGGTTACCCCCGGTATGAACGTACACTTCCAAAACCGGTGCAAATTTTTTCAACTCACTCAGCCAATTATGAATAAGCGATGTAGGCATCACGATAAGCGTAGGAGGCAGCTCGTTTTTTACGATGATCTCCCTGTCGTCCGTCCCATCCGTGGTAAAATCATCAAAAAGCGAAAGCTGACGGGGCCTTCCGTTCTTCCATTTTGGTATTTCTGATGTTCCGGCATATATATGCAACAATAATGTGATGGTCTGCAATGTTTTACCCAGCCCCATATCGTCCGCAAGGCATCCACCGAAACCGTTTTGTTGTAGATAAGCCAACCAGCGAAACCCGTTCTCCTGGTATGGCCTCAATGTGACGTTCAATGCTGCAGGGATATCGACTGAATAATGTTTTAGTTCCACTTTCTCTTCAGAAAAAAAGCCGTTTTCTGCCAGTTCTTTTACCTTAAAATGGAAATTACTGAGGCATAGGATGTTGCCGGAAACGGTTCCGTATCGGAACATCTCACCAAAACGAGAAAACCACTCCATCGGTAATACGGCAATACAACCGTCCGGAAGGAGATATTCCCGGATATTGTTTAGTATATGTTCTCTAAATTGGATAAAAGGAATTTCCACATCGCCGAAACAGGCAACGCAATGGATGTCGAACCAATCGTTAGTGTCGCTGACGGTAAGCTGTAAATCAATTTCACCCGTATAATACACCAATTTACCAAGCGATTGTTTCAACTCGAAGTTTTCCAACAATTTACCATTCCGGTTAATCCACTCGACCAATCCAAGCGAATCGGTGCCTTGCTTTTTATTCCCGGATGCCAGGTAAAACTGGCCGGTACGCGACCTGCTTAACCCTCCGTTCTCAAGCATCGAGATATGTTCTTTCTCCCATACTTCATCGCGAAAAAACCAACCGATGGACAGATCCCCGGTTTCTTCCGCTACTTCCACTTCCTTTTTGTATGGCCGGTCGATGGCAAAGCGATGCATGCCATAGTGAAACTGTAAATTGAGTATGGGCTGCAAATCAAAATCCGTTTCGAGAGTTAGCACGGCAACAGGATTGTATGCTTGTTCGAAAATGGAAATACCCTCACCCTTTACCTCATAGTTTTTCACACACTGCACCACGAAACTGCGGATATAGCCGGGAACACTTCGTGACGGCACTTCAATCTGTTTTTTCCTGAAAAACGGCCTCAGTTTTTTTTCATCCACATCGTTAAAATAATGTAGCTGCCTGCCAATCACTGCAACAGCCGGATCCGAGACAAGCGGGGCAAAGAATTGCCCGTAAAGCTCCACGTTTGAAGTTCCGTTCCGTACCGTAGCGTTGTATGTAAATGTCTCCGCATGGCAAAAACGGAAAACCATCCTTGATGGTTCTTTCAGCACATCCAATGCCTGGCCGGCCCTGAAATCACGGATACTGATTTTTTCACGCAAAAAAACCGGCGTGTTTATTTTTCGGATAATTTCAATCAGTTTTTCCTGTTTCTTTTCGATAAAGGGCCGAATGTAGATTTCAATATCGGTCGAAGAAATCTTTCGCAGAAAATCAGCCTCACTCTTCTCGTGCGAAAATGATCTCATCAGTTCCTTGTCGGAATATCGGTCTGCCAGTCGCACGACAGTTTGTTCATTTTCCGTTAAATCTTTATAGGTAGCAGAGGTCGTGCGTGCCGTTTCGGCAATGACATGCGATTCTATATCAGCCCGGTACAAGGCAAACACCGGCTGAAGCAAATAGCCGAAATTTGGGTGGTGGACAAGGGTTATAATTAGTGTATCGCGCATTCTCAATATGGATATTTTCAATCTGCCTACCGACGATAATAATTGGACATCCCCGACAATATACGCATGGTATTATCAACGTTTTATAATAATATCTGATAAATCGGATGTATGCCCTCTTTTATGTGCAAGGATCATCATAATCTCAATGTTCGAAAAATCAGGATGCAAGGTATAATAGACAGGGTCGTCGGGCGAACCGTCCCTCAGCTTTTCTTCGGCCAGACGGAGCCGCTCGCGTGGAACAAAATCGGTAATGACCAGTTCACCCTTCTCCACATATTTTGCCAGATGGGTACCAATAGTAGAAACAGCCAGATTCCGCTCTTCGGCTATCTCTTCAATCGTCTTTCCCGACCGGAACATTTCCAAACTCAGACGCCGGGTATCCCCTTTTTGCTTTTTTTCTTTTTTCTCTTTCTTTTCTTTCCTTTTTCTTTTGGATACTTCCTTCTCCGGCAGACAAGACTCCAGTCCGTGCCTTTCACAGTAATCTCTGATGATCGCTAAGAAGATTTGTCCGTATTTTTCTACTTTGGCCGGTCCGAATCCGGTGATTTGAAGCAACTCCTTTTTGTTTTGGGGCAAATACTCCGCCATCTCATAGAGCGTCTTACTGCCGGCGACCATATAAATCGGTAAATCCCGCGGTCCGCAGATATTATTCCGCTCCTCCACCAGAAGACGGTATAAACCGGGATGCGACAGGTCGGATTTCGCAGATACCGAGGCGGCATAAGCATTGACGCTAAAAGAAGGAAGTTTAAAACTGTTTTTCGCCTCAAAATAGGCCTCAATAGTTGTATCGGATTTTAATTTACCCAGGAGATACCTTTTCAAGGCCAGATCGGAAAAAATATCCAGAATCGCCTCGTTATATCCGGCTGCGTGTGCACGACTATCGGTCGAAGCCGGCGACTGTCGCAGATCGGCTATCAATAGATCCATCTTTTCCACAAAAAAAACACCGGCAGCACTTAATCGGTTTCTTAAATGCTCTTCCCTGACAGGATGCTGATGAATGATCGAATTCAACTGTACCTGAAATTTTGCTGCCACCCGCTCCATCTCCTCCAGTTTTTGCCGGATATTTTGTAAATAGGGCAGCGTTTCATCATTGAACGACTCTCCCAATTCCTTGATCTGCGATGATAAACGCTTGATTTGAGACAAGATACCTGTAAAATCGAAAACCGACAACAAAAGATGGGAACGATAAGCATTACGCGACTCTTCCAACTGCTTTTCAAGCATATCAACGGTTTGCTTATTCCTTTCATAGTCTATAATCTGACGGTCATTACGAATACTTTCCGGATGAATCTTGCTTAACAATACGACACCCTCCAACGAGCGGCACCGGCTCAATGCCACATATACCTGTCCGGGAGCAAAGGCTTGTCCGGCATCTATCACCGCTTTGTCAAAGGTAAGCCCCTGGCTTTTATGAATAGTGATAGCCCATGCCAGACGTAAGGGATACTGTATAAAACGTCCCAGTATGTTTTCTTCTATCTGTTTTGTCTCAGGATTGGCCGAGTAACCGATATTTTCCCACATGGTGCGCTCCACCTCGATATATTCATCACCATCACAACACACGATAATACGGTCTCCCTCAATTTTATCGACTACACCTGTTTTCCCATTATAGAAACGTGCTGCCTCGGTATCATTTCTAAGGAACATCACCTTTGCACCAGGTTTCAGCTCCAGTAGCGGCTCGGTAGGATAGTTCCTCTCGGAATACTCTCCCTCAATCTTGGCAGTAAATCTGGAGATCTCACCCTCTAATTTATCCAACTCCCGACTGTTAATCTGATCCGCTTTGTAATTATGGGTGGTGAGGACAATATAATCATCCTCATCCTTGGGTGTAAACAGCGGATTATATCGGTTTTCAAGCATCCGGAAACTCTCCGGTGAAAGACAATCATTCCGGATCTCGTTCAACACCCGTATAAAATCGTTGTTTGTCTGACGGTAAATTTTTTCAAATTCGATATAGACAGGCGAAGCCTGCATAATCGCCCGGCTATGGAAGAAATAAGGACTTTGATAATATTCCGATAGCAAACGCCACTCCTCTTCTTTCGCTACCGGAGAGAGCTGGAACATGTCACCAATAAAAACGACCTGCACACCACCGAAAAGCTGGTCTCCCCTGTATCGGAAATGACGCAGCGAGGCGTCGATCGCGTCCAGCAGATCAGCACGCACCATACTTATCTCATCGATCACCAGCAATTCCAGTTCTTGTAATACCCGCCGGCGATATCCCCGCATCCTTGTCTGACCGATCAGTTTCTTCCTCCCTTCAGGTGTGGGTAAGAATGGCGTAAGCGGCAATTGAAAAAAAGAATGGATTGTAGTACCCCCGGCATTGATGGCCGCTACACCGGTAGGCGCAACTACCGCCATCTGCTTCCCGGAAATCTCTTTCAGACGATGCAGGAACGTGGTCTTTCCCGTGCC
>ENA-UOOI01001303-UOOI01001303.1-fermentation-metagenome-genome-assembly--contig:-NODE-1303-length-26682-cov-3.616066_pt1 | contig 26682 bp, 21 predicted proteins | sample MGYA00245779_ERZ724027 | MGnify/ENA primary metagenome ERZ724027 (study PRJEB28704, sample SAMN03018318) | fermentation metagenome | biome: anthropogenic terrestrial biome; feature: soil; material...
TAAAATTGGCTAAATTTCCCAATAATCCCTGAAAATTGGAAGCGCCAAATTGTTCTTTTAATACTTGTCCCATCGGTGCCGCCAGATTGGTAACAAATGAGATCATCCCGAATAGCGCAATCATCATGATGATCGGCACAATCCGATTTTTGTTCTGATCAGTAGTCGTGTTCATACTTTTTGATTAATTATTAATTTGTTAATTATTATAGGATCTAATTCCAAATCATATTGGGTTCCCGGTCAAAAACCGGTAAGTTGTCCTCGACTCAAAAGTCTCACCCGGCTTCAGTACCACCGAAGGATATTCCGGTCTGTTGACGCTGTCGGGATAATGTTGCGTCTCGAAACAGACCGCCGATCTCGCGGGATAATGTTTTCCTTTTTTCCCGGGGAAATTACCGGTCATCCAGTTACCGGTATATAATTGTATTCCGGGCTCGTTCGTATACATTTCCATTTTGATGCCTGTCTTCGGGGAAAGGCAGTAACCCGCGTAAGTATATTCGTCTGTTGTGCTTTTGTTCAGAAGATACGTATGATCATATCCTTTGCCGAAATGCAATTGTTGGAAATCGTTCCCGATCCGCTCTCCGATGGTATGAGGGTCGGTAAAATCGAACGGTGTCCCCTTCACTAATTCCGCATCACCGTAAGGTATGGCGGTATTATCCGTAGGCAGATAGTTGTCTGCGTTAAGCATCAGCAGATGATCGCCGACAGAGGGATCACCTTGTCCGGAGAGATTGAAATAGGAGTGATTTGTAAGATTCAGGATGGTCGTCTTATCCGTAATGGCTTTATAGCGGATATCCAAAGCGTCATCGTCTGTCAGGATGTAGGTTACCGTGACAGAAAGATTGCCGGGGAAACCCTCTTCACCGTCTGCCGACAGATAAAACAATTCAATGCTCTGCCCGGTCAGGTTCTTCACCTCCCACACAACGGCATTGAATCCTTTTATTCCCCCGTGGAGTGAGTTGGGTCCATTGTTGACCGCCAGTTGATACTCTTTCCCTTCGAGGGTAAAATGTCCGTTAGCGATCCGGTTGGCTGTTCTCCCGCATATGGCGCCGAAATAGGGTTCTTCCGATGTCAGGTATTCATCGATGGTGTTATGCCCCAATACAACGTCGACCATTGTTCCGTTTTTATCGGGAACCATCAGCGAAACTATTTTGGCCCCGTAATTCGTGACCGTCAGCTCGCTCCCCTTTCTGTTTGTCAGAGTGTATAACCCGGTTTGCCTGCCATCTACCGTTTTTTTAAAAGCATCGACAAGCAAACCGGATTTGCTATACATTTTGTTCATGTAATTTTCTGGGTTTTAAATTAAGATATTGATGAAGATTGATCTTTCTTAAAATTGCTGTAAAATTAGCATGGATTTTTGATGTGACCTGAAAAATTTTTGTGTTATATAACATAAAACTTTTTAATTAACATTCTTTTCCATTACTTCTTTTGGATTCTTTGTCACCAAAATCTTATCTATCCTGTTTCCATCTACATCCACTATCTCGAAATGAAGGTTATCGTAATCGAATTGATCTCCCACCGCCGGGATCTTATTGATGCATTCAAATACAAAACCGGCCACAGTAGAATAATCGATCTTATCGAAATCCACAATAAAATCTTCATCTACCTGGGACAATATTTCTATGGGTGCCTCCCCGCTCACCAAGGCGGAATGGTCGTCACGTCTGAATATGAGCGGATCCGACAGTTCATCTTCGGTCTCCTCCGGAATAGCGCCTACCAGATTCTCGAATATATCGTGAATAGTGATAATCCCGTCGAGGCTCCCGTATTCGTCCACTACGACAGCCACAAACTTATGGTTGTTCTTGAAATTTTCGAGTACTTTTTGCGCCAGTAGATTATGGGGAACGATGATAGGCTCCATGATCAACTCCTCTATCGAGAACAGCTCCCTCTTATTGAGCCGCAACAGGAAATCCCTCATGGAAATAGTACCGGCAAAATCATCTATCTCTTTCCTGCAGGCAAGGATCTTGCTGTGTTTGGTCTGCAACAGGTCCTCAATGATCTCCTCCCGGTTCTTGCTGATATTCACCCATTCCACATCCGTGCGGTGTGTCATAAGATGAATAGCCCGCTTATCGGAAAAATAAAAAACCTGTTCGTGGATAATATTTTCTTTCACATCGATGATTCCCTCATGGGACGCTGTTTTCAACATAGACCGCAATTCCATTTCAGATATCACTTCCACTTTCGGTTTCAGACCTATCAACCGGTTGACAAAACCGGTCGATACCGATAACAGTTTCACGAACGGATAAAAGACGATACTTACCACATAAATGGTGGGCGCCACGGCAATCGCCATTTTTTCGGGATTGTTCAGCGCGATGGTTTTGGGTACCAGTTCACCTATCACAATGGATACATATGTGATAAGGAATACCACAACAACCATGGAAATACCTTCTGCAAAAAGGGCTATAGCCGGAAATTGCTGAAAGAAAGGCACCAGGTAAACGGTAAATGCCTGCCCCCCGTAAGCGCCGTTAATGATACCGATCAAAGTGATCCCCACCTGTACGGACGATAGAAAATTTCCGGGATCGGAACGTAACTTCAATGCCCGTTTTGCTCCTAACTTACCTTTCTTGCGCTCTGCTTCCAGCTTGTTCTTCTTCGTAGATACGATGGCAATCTCCGACAGGGCAAAAAAACCGTTAAAAAGGATCAGTATAAGAATGATAATGATATCTATCCACATAGCCGGTTGATTCGGTAAAACAAAACTGTGGTGATCTTACCACAACGGAGACGGATAGGTCCCCTCTTCTGCGAGATTCTTCAATCTGTCCACCACTCCGGGCCTGTCTTCGGCATAAGTAACGCCAAACCATCCGGAAGGTGTATCGAGTACTTTCACGGTAGCTGCACCGGTAACGATCAGATGATTGACCAATAACGGTATAAAGTATTCCGCTTTAAGATTTTCAATGTTCTCTTTCAGGAATTGTACAAAATAATCATCGGAATACTTGAAATAGTCTGGCGTGAAACCCCACATATTCATGGAAACGGGAGTATTATCGTCAATGGCGACCCACTGGTCGTTTTCGTCCTTGTAACTCACTTTCCCGTCTATGCGCATCACCTGTGTGCGTTCCACCACGCCCGTAAGGTTACGGTCTTCATCGGTCTCACAAACGCCACGGGCTACGGTACCGCTTTCCGAGAGGGTGTTTCCCACGCGGTAACCTACCATACAATATTTGTTCTTACTCTCTCCCAGGGTAGAAAGGTAATCGGCCAGCACCCGGAAACTATCCCGTCCGTAGAAATCGTCGGCATTGATCACCGCAAACGGTTCATGGATCACCTCTTTCCCCATCATCACAGCATGGTTGGTACCCCACGGTTTCACCCGGTCGGGATGGGGCGTAAAACCCTCCGGCAACATATCCAGTTCCTGGAATACCAACTCCACGGGTATCTTTTTCTCATATTTTCTGACGATCTTCTCCCTGAAATCATCTTCAAACGACTTACGGATCACGAAAACCAGTTTTCCGAAGCCGGCATTCACCGCGTCGTAAATGGAATAGTCCATAATGGTTTCACCGTTCGGACCCAATCCGTCCAGTTGTTTCAGTCCTCCGTAGCGGCTTCCCATTCCCGCTGCCAATACAAATAAAGTAGGTTTCATTTAAATCGATTTGTTGATTGAGATTGATTTGTAGATTTACTTTTTCTTCTCTATTTAAAAATAAAGTCACGCTTACGCACCGATATGCAAATGTAAGGTTTTTATCGAAAATGAGAAAAAGAATACTGCTCAAATTACTTTTGATATCTCTCTTTCTGGTTTTCCATGATCTTAAGGCTTTAAATTATTAACAGTCCCTACAATGAAGAGGTCACACCCCAAAAGCTTTCCACAGAGTATCTTCCGGTACGGGCGCGGTGACCATTATCTTTTCTTTGGAAACAGGATGGATAAATGAGATAGTACGTGCGTGCAGGCTGATGCTGCCGTCCGGATTGGAGCGGGCGGCACCGTATTTGAGGTCACCCCTGATGGGGCATCCTATTTTGGCCAGTTGCACGCGGATCTGATGGTGTCGCCCGGTCTCCAGGTCGATCTCCAGCAGGTAATAATTCTGTGAGGCAGCGATCAGGCGGTAATGCAGCACTGCCTTTTTGGTGTGTGGTTTTTCGTTGTCGTAGGCGCTCGATTTATTGGTCTTTTCATTCTTGACCAGATAGTGCGTCAGTTGATCCTCCTCTTTGGGGGGACGATCCTTCACAACGGCCCAATAGGTCTTGTCCACCTCGCCTTCACGGAACATATCGTTCAACCGCGACAGCGCTTTGCTTGTCTTTGCAAACACCACTGCCCCGCTCGTCGGCCGGTCGAGCCGGTGCGTCACTCCGCAAAAAACATGGCCGGGCTTATTGTATTTCTCTTTCAGGTACTCTTTCACCGCCTCGGACAACGGCTTGTCGCCCGTTTTGTCGCCCTGTACAATCTCACCCGGCGCCTTATTGACAATAATGATGTGATTATCTTCGTAAAGAACGGTCATCTGCTTAGGTATTCATTCCGCCGCAGACATTGATTACCTGTCCGCTGACATACGAAGAAAGATCCGACGCAAGGAAAAGAGCCGTATTCGCAACATCTTGCGGCGTTCCTCCGCGGCGCAATGGAATTTGCTTTGCCCATTCGTTGCGTACCTCTTCCGACAACTGTCCGGTCATCTCCGTAATGATGAAACCAGGGGCGATGGCGTTAACACGGATACCGCGTGACCCGAGTTCTTTCGCCATCGATTTCGCCAAACCGATCATCCCGGCTTTGGAAGCAGAATAGTTAGCCTGGCCGGCATTTCCGGATACTCCCACCACGGAGCTCATATTCACGATGCTACCCGCTTTCTGGCGCATCATCACGGGCGTCACCGCATGGATAAAATTGAATGCCGATTTCAGGTTCACATTGATCACCGCATCCCATTGCTGCTCGCTCATACGCATCATCAACCCGTCTTTAGTGATGCCGGCATTGTTGATAAGTATATCTATACGGCCGAAATCCTGCAGAACCTGCTCAACCACCTTGTGCGTCTCTTCAAAATTGGCCGCGTTAGAGGCATACCCTTTACACTTTACGCCCAGAGAAGCGATTTCATGTTCGGTGGCCGCACCGATCTCGTCGATGGTTAAATCTGTGAACGCGATATTTGCGCCTTCAGAGGCAAATTTCAATGCGATCGCTTTCCCGATACCACGGGCAGCTCCGGTGATTAACGCCGTCTTTCCTTCTAATAGCTTCATATTTAATTATAAATTATGAGTTATAAATCATAAATTGATTATCAATATATTTACCACTTTTTAGTTCTCCACTTCTTAATTTCTTATTTCCCACTTTTCACTTTTCACTCCTACTATACAATCCCTTAAAGAGAATATCAGCGATAACTTCCCTGTCCTCTTTTTTGTTATAATCGAGTTTCATAGCGCCACGGATCGTCGGAACTTCCAGGCCTTTAAAGGCGTAATGCAATATTTCCGCCGTCTGTTTCACATTCTTGGTTCCGAAAATCCCTTTATTGCATCCGTCATGAATGATTCCTTCGAGATAACGGATCTCTTTTCTGTCAAACTCTTTGCGGACATTCTCCACCTGCCAGATATCCCGGAAAAAATCCGCCCGTAACGTGCCGTTACGCGTAACCACCTCTTTGACGGCGTTTAAGCGGGTAAAAGCCAGCAGGATCAGTTTCTCATCGGCCGGGATATCACGTTTAATCACCTCTTCAAGCCTATTGTAGAGCACATTGAGCTCCGATTCAATGACTGCCTTATAGATATCGTTTTTGCTACTGAAATAGGTATAGAGAGTACGTCTACCACGTTGCGATGCTTCGGCAATATCATTCATCGTCGTATTCTCAACACCTTTTTTAGCGAAAAGTTGCTGGGCCACATCGATTAAATTTTTCTTCGTTTTGGAGATTGCTGAAACCATACTAATTTGCACATTTCACTTATGTATGTGCAAAAATAACACAAGATTCTAAATTCCGAAAGTAAATGAAGTGAAAAATCACAAAATTATTCGTCCTTTTTCACCAACCGGGCAGCTTCGCATACCTCATTATACCACTCTTCGCCGAATTTCCTGATCAACGGTTCTTTCAGAAAGCGGTAAAGAGGTATTCCCTCTTTTCTTCCGCGTTTTACCGCCGGCTCGCATACCGACCAACGGTGATAATTGACAGCCGTGAAATTGCTGTATTCAGTCAGCCTGATAGGGTAAAGATGACAGGAAACCGGTTTCCGGATGGATATACGCCCCTCCCGGTACGCGTCGTCGATAGTGCATTTACACACCCCGTCGGCATCGAAATAGGTGAATACACACTCTTTTCCATTCACAAGGGAGGTAACCAGTTCACCATCGTAATCGGTATAGGCTATTCCCTGTTCATCGATCACCTCCCGCGCTTTGAGGGAAAGATCATTCCATATTTCGGGCAGGATCCCTTTGATCTGTTGAAACTCTTCCTGTGTAAGAGGCGCCCCCGATTCCCCTTCCACACAACATTGTCCTTTGCATTTACAAAGATCGCAAATGAACTGTTCTTCGAATATTTCGTCCGACAGGAGCGTATGCTGAATTTGTATCATTTTTATTGTATTGCTGATTCGTCTTTGTTTTTAATCTCCGGAACTATGTTCCCCTATTGACAACTTCCGGGACTATCCTCTTTGTTTTTACCGTTTCCGGATTTCTCCGTCGATATACCCGGAACAACAGAAAAGTACATAAGCCGCTGATACCGGCAGCCAGGGCAAACGAACCGGTGACCGGCATCTTTTCTATCTCCCGTATCCATTGGCTGTCACCCCAGAAATAATGCATTATAATGATCACAGCGTTGTTGATGAAATGGAAAATGACAGATATCCAGAGATTCCGCGTGTAAAGGAACAGATATCCCAGCAGTCCTCCCAGCAGGAGCCTCGGCAGAAATCCATAGAATTGAAAATGGACCACACTGAATATCAATGCCGTAAGCCAGACAGCAACATGTCCGTTCGGGAATTTCTCCTGTATAAATTGTTGCAAGGCCCCACGGAAAAACATTTCCTCCGACAGGGCGGCAAGCCCGGCTACCACCAGCAAGTTGAGGATAAGGCTGCGGACGGTGTCGCCGGACAATAACAAATTGGTGGTCTCCAGTGCGGCATCTTCCAGGGAACGTAATACCTGCTCCATCTCCCGCATCGATGCAGGGAGTTCCATGCCCTTATTCCATTGTGACAGAAACGAAGCCAGAAGGTAGGAGAAGAGAAAAACCAAAACGGCAAACATCACTTTTTCCCCTGTCCTTCCGTTACCGGTCATCTTCAGATAACGTACCGGCCCGGCATGGGTCAATGCGGCGATAAGATATGCAGGCAAAGCGGTCGCCACCACCGATTGCATTACCGAACCCACGTAAATTGCAGTCACTTTACCTCCGTTGCTCAATCCCGGTATCATCAGGATAAGCTTTGTCAGGATGCCGGCGGTTACTACACCCATCAGCAGAAACAAAAAAAGATAGGCTATTTTATAAGCCGGTGTGAAGGATGAAAAAACAGGTCTCATTACCGCTGTCATTTTAAATGCAAAGGTAGCACAATAATCCGGTAACGGAATTGCAGCGGGTTCAATAAAATATTTTTTGCAATTTAAAAGAATAACACTAATTTTGCAATCTTATTTTTTTAAATGTTTCAATCGGTTGAATTTTACTGACTTTCAACAAAAAACAATCATTTTCACATATCATAATGAAGTCAACACTGAATAAAACGAACGATGTGAATGGAACCATCGTCATTGAACTGGAAAAAGCAGATTATCAGGAGAAGGTAGATAAGTCTCTGAATCAATACCGTCAAAGGGCCAATATTCCCGGCTTCCGCCAGGGAAAAGTACCCAAAAGCCTGATCCGGAAATTATACGGCAAAGCAATATTGGTAGACGAGATCAATAAGATAGTCTCCGATGAAATAGGAAATTTCATCCGCGAGAACAATCTTAAAATCCTGGGAGAACCTCTTCCGGCTAATAACGAAGAGGAACAATTGGATCTGGAGAATGACGAAGTACTCAAATTCTCGTTCGACGTGGCGCTTACTCCCGAATTCGATCTGAAACTGGATAAAAGTGTTGAACTGACCTATCACAACGTACAACTCGAACCGGAACTCCTCGACCGGCAGATGGATGCCTACAAACAGAATTACGGCACTTACGCCTCTGTGGAAGAGGGAGCAAAAGATACCGACCTGATCAAAGGTACACTTACCGAAATGGAGGGAGACAAAGAGAAAGAAAACGGTCAGGTGATCGAGAATGCTATCCTGATGCCTTCCTATGTGAAGGATGAGGAAACCAAAAACAGTTTCATCGGCGCCAAAGTAGGTGAGAGCGTGGTATTCAATCCCAGGAAAGCTTATGATAACAATGAAGCCGAAATCGCATCTCTGCTGCAAACCGTAAAAGAAGAAGCGGCAAAGATGGAGTCCGATTTCCGGTTCGATATCAGGGAAGTTACCCGCTATAAAGAGGCGGAAATGGATCAGGAGTTGTTCGACCGTGTGCTGGGCGAAGGCGTGGCTACGTCGGAAGAGGAATTCAGGACAAAAGTGGAATCCGGGTTAATAAGGCAGTATAAACCCAATGCCGACCACCTTTTCATTCATGAAGCAAGGGATCTCATTGTGAAGATGATGGAAGAGGTAACATTCCCCAATGAACTGCTGAAACGATGGTTGCTCGAAGCAGATGAAAAGCGTACGGTCGAAGAGATTGAGCAGGATTTTTCTAAAATCCTGGAAGACCTGAAATTCCATGTGGCAAGACAGAAGATTGTGGATGAGAACGGTATCAAGGTTGAATTCACGGATATAGAGGCGCTTGCTGTAGAAGTAGCGAGAGCCCAGTTCGCACAGTACGGAATGACTAACCTGCCGGCCGACGTGCTTCAGAATTATACCAAAAGCCTGCTCGAAAAAGAAGAGACCGTCCGGAACCTGTACGACAGGGCTACGGAAGACAAGATCATCGACTGGCTGAAAGAGAACGTGACTGTTATCGAGAAAAATATCTCTTCAAAAGATTTCAACGAACTGATGAGCAGCCATTCACACCAGCATGGCGAGTATGCAGACGGCGAACATACGGAAGAAGAGCAAGTTCACAGTGAACACGGCCACGGGGAACATACAGGAGATGAAATTTCAGACACTACTGTCCCGGAAGAATCGGCTGCCATAGAAAAACCGGCACCTGACGAAGCTCCTGCCACCAAAGAAGACCCGGATACAACCGAAAAACCGGCAAAAAAAGCGAAAACTTCAGCGAAAAAATAAGTATCCGCTGATCAACCTACAGATTGTTTATCAGTATTTTATTTTGTAATTCGATAATTCGTTATAAATTTGTTGCATAATTTGAAAACCGGGAAATGCCTTCAGATACAAATTTGGCACTCCGTTTGCAGTAGTTCTAATGATAATCGAATTTTGAACATACAAAAAAACTTTTATGCATAACGATTTTAGGAAATATGCGGTGAAGCATCTGGGTATGAGCGGCTCCAGATTAGACAGCTATATGAATATCACCAGCCAGGGAGGCGGTTACATCTCTCCCACCATCATTGAGGAACGCCAGCTCAACGTAGCGCAAATGGATGTCTTCTCCCGTTTGATGATGGACCGTATCATCTTTCTCGGTACTGCCGTCGATGATTATACAGCTAACGTGATACAGGCCCAGTTGCTCTATCTCGACTCCTCCGATCCGGGGAAAGATATCTCCATCTACATCAACTCTCCCGGCGGATCAGTCTATGCAGGACTGGGTATCTACGACACCATGCAGTTCATATCAAGCGACATATCTACCATTTGTACCGGTATTGCCGCTTCCATGGCTGCCGTACTGCTAGTAGCCGGCAGCGAAAAAAAGCGGTTCGCCCTCAACCACTCCCGGGTTATGATCCATCAACCGCTGGGAGGCGTGCAGGGACAAGCCTCGGACATCGAAATTACCGCCCGTGAAATTGCAAAGATCAAACAGGAGCTCTATGCCATCATATCCATGCATTCCGGTAAACCCGTCGAAGATGTGGCCAGGGACTCCGACCGTGATTTCTGGATGACTGCGGCAGAAGCCAAAGAATATGGCATGGTAGATGACGTCCTGACAAAAAAGAAATAAACGATAACAATGGCTAAAAAGGCGAATAGCAGTAATCACTGCAGTTTTTGCGGAAGAAGTGAGCAGGAAGTGAATCTGCTCATTTCGGGGATGACCGGCTTTATCTGCGACATGTGTGCCGAGCAGGCCCACGAAATTGTGAATGACTCATTCAAAAGCAATTCCAAGTCAGATATCGGACTTACGCTCTCCTCACTCCCTAAACCTACACAGATCAAGGAGTTCCTCGATCAGTACGTGATCAAACAGGAGAGTGCGAAACGTTTTCTGTCGGTATCGGTCTATAACCACTATAAACGCATTTTGCAGAAAAACACGAAAGATGATGTGGAGATCGAAAAATCGAACATCATTATGGTGGGAGCTACCGGCACGGGAAAAACGTTGCTGGCCAGGACCATCGCGAAGATGCTGCAGGTCCCTTTTACTATTGTGGACGCCACCGTACTCACCGAAGCCGGGTACGTGGGAGAAGATATAGAGAGTATTCTCACCCGTTTGCTTCAGGTAGCCGATTACAACGTGAATGCCGCGGAAAGAGGGATCGTCTTTATCGATGAGATCGATAAGATAGCCCGCAAGAGCGACAACCCTTCCATCACCCGCGATGTGAGCGGCGAAGGTGTACAGCAGGGGTTATTGAAACTGCTCGAAGGTTCCATAGTGAACGTGCCGCCCCAGGGAGGCAGGAAACACCCGGAGCAGCGGATGATTGCCGTAAACACCAAGAATATATTATTTATTTGCGGTGGTGCCTTCGACGGAATAGAGAAAAAAATTGCCCAACGCCTCAACACACGTGTAGTAGGTTATGCGGCGAGTAATGAAAATACGGTGATCGACCGGAACAACCTGATGAAATACATCACTCCCCTCGACCTCAAATCGTTTGGACTGATCCCGGAGATCATCGGGCGCCTTCCTGTCCTCACCTATCTGGAGCCGCTCGACAGAAACGCACTGCTGCGTATATTGACGGAACCGAAGAATTCCATCATCAAACAGTATCAGAAGTTAATCGATATGGATGGCGTAGCGCTCACCTTCGACCGTGATGCTTACGAATACATCGTTGATAAAGCCATTGAATTTAAACTGGGCGCGCGCGGCTTGCGTTCCATCGTGGAAGCCATTATGATCGAGGCGATGTTCACCCTTCCCTCTTCTGAGGAGAAGAAAAAGTTGCACGTCACCCGCGAATATGCTTCCCACCAGTTGGAGAATTCGGATCTGCACCATTTGAGAGTGGCCTGATACATCCTCCATCCACGCTTTTAGAACCATCGGCCGATGAAGCCGGTTGCGTATGAATAAAAAAACGCATGTTCAACCTGCGTTTTTTTTTCATGTGATATGTTCACCCGTTTATGAATATATAGGGAATTATACGGCAGAGTTACAGATATTTATTTTCTATTACAATAATCTTATTTGGAAATATAAAATACTTTTCTAATTTTGTGTTTACCTTTTGGTAACAAAGATTTCATTACAGGGTGATTTGCTCAATGGAAAAACAAAATTTATTATACAGAGGTTTAAAAAAATATTTCGGATTCGATACTTTTAAAGGCAACCAGGAGGCCATTATTAACTGTATCTTATCCGGGAAAGATACTTTTGTATTGATGCCTACCGGTGGCGGGAAATCACTCTGCTACCAGCTCCCTGCACTGCTGATGAAGGGAACGGCGATTGTCATTTCACCGCTTATCGCACTGATGAAGAATCAGGTAGACGCTATGCGCAATTACAGTGAAGAAGACGGTATTGCCCACTTTCTGAACTCCTCCCTCAACAGACAGGAGATCGAAGAGGTGAAAAAAGATGTCCTCTCAGGCAAGACCAAGATGCTCTATGTAGCGCCCGAATCACTTACCAAAGCCGAGAACGTAGAGTTTCTCCGGAATATTCCCATTTCATTCTACGCCGTGGACGAGGCACACTGTATTTCAGAATGGGGGCACGATTTCCGGCCGGAATACCGGCGTATCCGCCCCATCATCAGCGAGATCAGCATACGTCCTATCATCACGCTGACGGCCACGGCCACACCGAAGGTGCAGCACGATATCCAAAAGAATCTCGGTATGACCGATGCGGCGGTATTTAAATCGTCTTTCAACCGCCCTAACCTTTATTACGAAGTACGGAATAAGACCGAACAGATAGACAGGGAGATCATCCGGTATATTCTTTCCCAAGGTAAAAAATCAGGCATCATCTATTGCCTGAGCAGAAAAAAAGTGGATGATTTCGCGGAGATCCTGCAGGCAAACGATATCAGGGCATTACCCTACCACGCCGGAATGGATGCCGCCACCCGCAGCAATAACCAGGATGCTTTCCTCATGGAGAAGGTGGATGTGATCGTAGCTACCATTGCCTTCGGGATGGGGATCGATAAGCCTGACGTGCGCTATGTGATCCATTACGACATACCCAAAAGCCTCGAGGGGTATTATCAGGAAACGGGGCGCGCCGGACGCGACGGAGGTGAAGGTAAATGTATCGCGTTCTATTCCGAAAAAGACCTGCAGAAGCTGGAGCGTTTCATGCAGGGGAAACCGGTCTCAGAACAGGAGATCGGGAAACAGCTACTGCTGGAAACAGCCGCCTACGCAGAAACATCCGTATGCCGGAGAAAAGTGCTGCTGCACTACTTTGGCGAAGAATATAACGAACCGAATTGTGAACATTGTGACAATTGTTTAAATCCCAAGAAGAAAGTGGAAGCGAAAGAGTTACTTATTACTGTATTGGAAGCGATTATTGCTCTCAAAGAAAAACAAAAAGCCGATTATCTCATAGATTTCCTTATTGGAAAAGAATCATCTGATATAGAGACTTACGGGCACAACGAACTGGAAGAATTCGGATCGGGTGCCGATGAAGAAGAAAGCACCTGGGAAGTACTTATCCGCCAGGCATTGCTCGATAACTATCTGAAGAAAGATATCGAGAACTACGGTATTCTTAAGATCACCAAAAAGGGGAAAGAATTTTTGAAGAATCCCGTATCTTTTAAAATCACAAAAGACGATGAAGAGGAAGACAGTATGTCGGATCCGGAAAGCGAGGATTCAGATGTGCTGAATTCAGCCGGAGGAAGCGGTGGTGCCGCCGACCCTGTACTTTTCTCCATGATGAAAGACCTGAGGAAAAAACTGTCGAAAAAGTTGAATGTTCCTCCTTATGTTATCTTCCAGCCTTCGTCGCTCGAAGCGATGGCAACTTCCTATCCTATTACCTTCGAAGAGCTGCAAAATATTCCCGGAGTGGGTGCCGGAAAGGCAAAGCGTTACGGTAAAGAATTCGTGGAGTTGATAAAGAAGCATGTGGAGGAAAACGATATTACCCGCCCCGAAGATCTCCGCGTAAAGACGGTCGCCAACAAGTCGAAACTCAAAGTATCCATTGTACAGGCCATCGACCGGAAAGTGGCGCTCGATGATCTGGCGGAATCAAAGGGGATAGATTTCAATGAGATGTTGTCGGAGGTAGAGGCCATCGTATATTCGGGCACAAAGATCAATATCGATTATTTCCTCAACGAAGTGATGGACCAGGATGTACTGCAGGATGTGTACGCCTATTTCAAAGAAGCGGAGACCGATGATCTGGACAAGGCACAGGAAGAATTACCGGATTATACCGAGACTGAGATCCGCCTGGTACGCATCAAATTCTTCTCCGACATGGCGAACTAATGTACGGATGTACTCATATGCCAATGTACGGATGTCTTGATGTGTCGATTTGACAATGAATGATTTGGGTAATTCAGTAGTAATTGAATGCGTGAAGCACGCATAACAGCAAGACGAAAAAATAAACTATTTTACACCGATACCGTTTATTAAAAAGAAAACGGTAGGCAGAATATGAAGAAATATTTACAAAATATAAACAGCCCCGACGATCTGAAAAAACTCAGCATCGATCAACTGGAAATAGTTTGTACCGAACTGAGGGAATTTATCATCGAACAGCTCTCCCATAATCCGGGTCATTTTGGCTCCAGTCTGGGGACGGTGGAGCTTACAGTGGCACTGCATTATCTCTATCATACCCCCTATGACCGGCTTGTCTGGGATGTAGGACATCAGGCCTACAGCCATAAGATCCTTACCGGCCGTCGCGACCGGTTTTCAACCAACCGTAAACTGGGAGGGCTTTCGGGATTCACTAATCCCAATGAAAGCGAATACGATACTTTCGCTGCCGGCCATGCCTCCACCTCTATCTCGGCAGCGCTGGGTATGGCCGTGGCTGCTAATCTTAGCGGGGAGACAGACCGGCATATAGTGGCCATCATCGGCGACGGATCCATGACCGGCGGACTGGCTTACGAAGGGATCAACAATGCCTGTTCCCAGCCAAACAACCTCCTGATCATTCTCAACGACAACGATATGTCGATCGACAATAATGTGGGGGGAATACAGGATTACCTGGTGAAACTGACTACTTCGGCAAAATACAACAAAGTACGGAACAATCTCTACCAGGGGTTCAAGAAACGGAAGCTTATTTCGGAAAGGGAAAAGAACCTCGTGTTACGGTTCAATAACAGCGTCAAATCCCTGATCACCAAGGAGCAGAATCTGTTCGAAGGGTTCAATATCCGTTATTTCGGACCGATCGACGGGCATGACCTGCCACAGCTCATCCGGGTACTCAGAAACATCAAAGATATGCAGGGGCCGCGAATCCTTCATATAAAAACAGTCAAAGGTAAAGGGTTCAGGCCGGCTGAAAAATCGGCTACTATCTGGCACTCGCCCGGCCTTTTCAATAAAGAAACCGGCGAACGTATCCTGAAGAATAAAGAGAACCAGCCGCAGCTCTATCAGGATGTTTTCGGACATACTCTGGTGGAGATGGCAGAGAAGAACGAGAAAATTGTAGGGGTAACACCCGCAATGCCTACCGGCTGTTCCATGACCTTTATGGCCGACAAGTTTCCGGACAGGTCATTTGATGTGGGCATCGCCGAAGCGCATGCGGTTACCTTTTCCGCCGGTATGGCAAAAGAGGGATTGATCCCGTTCTGCAACATCTACTCATCATTCATGCAACGGGCTTATGATCAGGTGATCCACGATGTGGCACTACAAAAACTGAAGGTGATCTTTTGTCTCGACAGGGCCGGACTGGTAGGACCCGACGGCCCCACCCACCATGGCGTATTCGACCTGGCCTATCTGCACCCTATCCCTAATTTGGTAATTTCAGCGCCATATGACGAACATGAATTGCGTAACCTGATGCATACCGCCGTATACGGGAACGACGGGCCTTTCGCTATCCGGTATCCCCGTGGGCAGGGCGAGATGACTGACTGGCGGAACGTCCCCCAAATTCTTCCGATCGGTAAAGGTAGAAAACTGAGAAAAGGGAAAGATATTGCCCTCCTCTCCATGGGTACTATCGGCAACAATGCCGCAAAAGCGATCGACGAGGCGGAGAAATCGGGCATCAGCGTGGCACATTACGATATGGTCTTCCTGAAGCCTATAGATGAAGAATTGCTGCATAAAGTGGCAAGGAAATTCAAATATATAATTACGGTCGAAGATGGGGTCGTTAAGGGTGGCTTTGGAAGTGCCGTTCTCGAATTCCTTGCGGAAAACGGTTACTCCGATGTCCACGTACTCCGCATAGGTATTCCCGATGAATTCATCACTCACGGCTCCGTCAGCGAACTCCAGCAGATCACCGGAATTGATGAAAAAGGGATTCTGGAACATATTACTTGTATGTACAACGGGATCAGAGGTAGTTATCCCCCATTTACAGCCGTCGCACCACAGGATAAATCCCGTTGCACAGGCACATAACCGTTGAGATAGAGAATCATTAACTGCAAAAGATGCTATGAAGATTTTAATAGCAGGTGCGGGCGCCGTCGGAACCCATCTGGCGAAACTTCTCGGACAGGAAAATCACGACATAACACTCATAGATGCCGACAAGGACAGGCTTGCCCTCATACGCGACAACTCCGATATACTTACTTATATCGGCAATTGCATGTCACTCAAGGATCTCACCGAAGCAGGGACGGCCAATGCCGATCTCTATATAGGTGTAACCCCCGAAGAGTCTAAGAATATCACCTCCTGTATGCTCGCTTCCAATTTAGGTGCAAAGAGGACGCTGGCCCGCATAGATAATTACGAGTACCTGTTGCCCAAAAACAAAGAATTCTTTGAGAAGCTGGGTATTCACTCTATGATCTATCCCGAACTGATCGCAGCCCGGGAGATCGCGATGTCGCTGAAAACGCCGTGGGCCCGATTCTGGTGGGAACTGTGCAACGGAACCGTGATCCTTGCCGCTGCCAAAGTGAGAGAAAACGCTCCTATCATGAACACATTCCTGTATGACCTTTCACAGGAAAACAAACGGTTCCATATGGTGGCCATCAAACGCAATTCGCATACCCTGATCCCCAAAGGAAGCGATCAGGTCCTTCCTGGCGATATTCTCTATTTCACCACCCTCAGAAAATATATCGATTCATTGCCCGAACTGTTCGGAAAAAAATCGTTCGAAGCCAAAAAGATCATGTTTATGGGCGGCAGCCGCATCACCATGCGTACCATACAACAACTCCCGTCGAATATCAATATAAAGATCATTGAACAGGACAGGGAACGTGCGGAGAAGCTGGTGGAGATGGCCCCCCCCAACGTCACCGTTTTCGTGGAAGACGGCCGGAACGCCGAATTTCTCCTGCGGGAGGGCATCACTGAGTCCGATGCATTTCTTGCCCTTACCGGTAACTCCGAAGCCAATATCCTGGGATGTATGATGGCAAAACAGTATGGCGTAAAAAGGACAGTGGCTGAAGTCGAGAATATCGATTACATCTCGATGGCGGAACGGTTCGATATCGGCACAGTAATCAACAAAAAACTGATCGCCGCCAGCAAGATCTACGAACTGTTGCTGAAGGCCGATGCTTCCAATATAAAGAGCCTTACCATTGCCGAGGCCAATGTAGGGGAAGTCATCGCCAAACCCAATTCCAAAGTGACGAAAAAACTGATCAGGAACCTGAATCTCCCTGACGACATCACTTTCGGAGCGCTTATCAGAAACGGAGAACCCATGCTGGTGGATGGAGATACGTTGATTGAGCCCTACGATCAGGTAGTGGTGTTTTTCCTCAATAAATCGCTGAAAAGTATCGAAAAACTATTTAATTAAATTTGTACCGGGGCGGGTTTTGCAAACCGTAAACGCATATGCCCCCGGACAAACTACGACGCATGCAGAGATTTAACTATCAGTTTGTATTGAATACCGTAGGTCTGCTCCTGATAATTGAAGCGATCTCCATGCTCTTTTCCGCATTCGTAGGTGAGTATTACAACGAAACGGCCGTAAGGAGTATTTACCTCTCGGCGCTCATCAGCTTCGGCTCCGGAGCGCTCCTTTCCTTTCTGGGAAGAAAACGGAAGCGGACAGCGGGTAACCTTACCAAACGGGAGGTTTTCCTTACCGTCACGCTCTCATGGTTGATGATGGCGCTGTTCGGTACACTCCCTTACCTGTTCAGCGGTGCCATTCCCTCTTTCACGAATGCATTTTTTGAGAGCATATGCGGTTTCACCACCACCGGCAGCTCTACCCTGGTCAATATTGAAGCGTTTCCAAAATCACTCCATTTCTGGCGCAGCTTCACGCAGTGGATCGGAGGGATCGGGATCATCATCTTCGTCCTCTCATTTATGCCAGTCTTCGGAGGGATCTCAGGCCAGTTCTATGAGGCAGAAGCCACCGGTATAGCCGAAGACCAGTTCCGCCCCCGCATCAGCGAGATCACGAAACAAATGTCATTCACCTATCTCGGCCTCACCGTTCTGGGGTTTCTCTTTCTCTGGGCAGGCCCGATGGATGCGTTCGATGCAGCCTGCCACACACTCACGGCCATTTCTACAGGCGGTTTTTCCACGAAGCAGGCAAGCATCGCCTTTTTCAATTCCCCTTATACAGAATATGTGATCACCCTGCTTATGTTTCTGGGGGGTACCAATTTTTTACTTATTTCGACGCTTATCACCCGGTTCAAGGCCACTATTCTCAGGGATGAAGAATTCAAATGGTATCTGTTGATTACCGTCCTTTTCACCTTGGGGATCACAGTGGCTCTTTTGGCTTCCGGACAGATGAACGACGTAGAACAAACTTTCCGGATAGTGCTTTTCCAGGTCGTGGCGGCAGTCACCACCACAGGATTTGCCACAGCCGATTTCCAGTTGTGGGGTTCCGGTTACTGGCTTCTTTTCCTGGCGATGATTCTCTTTTGCGGTAGTGAAGGTTCCACTTCGGGTGGTATGAAGATCTCGCGCCTGATAGTGCTTTCCAAAAACGCGCTGTTGGTTTTCAAACGCCAGGTACACCCTAATGCACTCTACGTGGTGAAAATGAACCGGAAAGTGATTACCGGCGAAACCCTGTCCCGGCTGTTCGCCTTTGTCTTCCTGTATGTCACCCTCACGGTGATCAGCGCCGCAATACTGGGCCTTACCGGGATGAATTTCGAAGAGTCGATCGGTGTTTCACTTTCAACCATCAGCAACTACGGCTTCGGATTAGGCTCATACGGGCCCAGTGGCACGTTTGAATCAGCCACACCTTTCATGAAATATTATCTCAGTTTCCTCATGTTGGTAGGGCGCCTTGAAATATTTACCGTACTCTCCCTCTTCATCCCGGGATTTTGGAAAAGATAATTTGAACTTAAAATGACTTAATTAATTCTTCAAAGCCTCAGCTTATGGCCGGGGCACCCGTTCGATGAAACAGACGTAAACTGATAAGTTGTTTGAGCGAAGCGAGTTCTTATCAGTTAGTCTGTGAATCGAAAACGGGTCGGCAAGAAGATGTAGTTGAAGAAGAATTAATAGAACATAAGATCCGGTTCAGACGGTCAATTCCTAAAGAAGACCGTATCATCGATCGCATCGATAATGATCGGTTTTGTTTTATCCACCTTCCCGGCCAGCAGATCTTTCGAAAGCTGGTTCAGCACCTTTCGCTGGATCAACCTTTTCACCGGGCGGGCTCCGAACTCGGGATCAAAACCGGCTATGGAAATACTTCTGACCGCCTCTTCGGTGTACTTCAGTTCGATACCGTTCTCCGACAGCATTTTCCCGACAGCATCGAACTGCAAGCGGACAATCTGTTCAATCTCGTCCTCTTTTAACGGAGCAAACATAATAATATCATCGATCCGGTTCAAAAATTCCGGACGGATAGTTCTTTTCAGCATATCCATCACCAGGTTGCGGGTGTTTTCGATAATCTCCTCCCGGTTCGAAGGCGTGATCCTTTCGAAATTCTCGCGGATAAGGTTCGACCCCATGTTAGAGGTCATGATGATGATGGTATTCTTGAAGTTTACCACCCTACCCTTGTTATCCGTCAACCGCCCGTCGTCCAGCACCTGCAGGAGGATATTGAATACGTCGGGATGGGCTTTCTCGATCTCGTCGAACAACACCACCGAATAGGGCTTGCGGCGGATGGCCTCGGTGAGTTGTCCACCTTCATCATACCCCACATATCCCGGAGGGGCACCAATCAGTCGTGTGGCGCTGAATTTTTCCTGGTATTCGCTCATATCGATGCGGGTCATCATGTTCTCATCATCGAACAGATATTCGGCCAGTGCTTTCGCCAACTCCGTTTTACCCACCCCCGTAGTACCCAGGAAAATAAAAGAACCAACAGGCCGTTTCGGATCGCTCAATCCGGCACGATTACGGCGTACCGCATCAGCTACAGCAGTGATCGCTTCATCCTGGCCGATCACGCGTCTATGAAGTTCCTCTTCAAGGTGAAGCAGTTTTTCGCGTTCACTCTGCAACATCTTATTTACCGGGATACCCGTCCACCGCGATACCACGTCGGCAATATCTTCGGCATCCACCTCCTCCTTGATCATGGCACGGCCACCCTGACGCTCGTGCAACTGCCTTTGCAGTTCTTCTATCTCATTTTCCTTCTCCTTGATCGTACCGTAGCGCAGTTCGGCCACCTTACCGTAATCGCCCTCACGTTCGGCACGCTCTGCCTCGAATTTGGCATTTTCAATGTCGATCTTATCCTGTTGTATCTTATTGATTATCTCTTTTTCGGACTGCCACTTGGCTTTGTATTCCGACTCTTCGGCCTTCAGGTCTTCAATCTGCTTAGTAAGCAATTCCCCTTTCTGCCTATCATTTTCACGACGGATAGCTTCACGCTCGATCTCCAATTGTTTGATCTTCCGCATGATCTCATCCAGCTCTTCGGGCACGGAGTCCACCTCCATACGCAGTTTGGCCGCCGCCTCGTCCATCAGGTCGATCGCCTTGTCAGGCAGGAAACGGTCCGTAATATAACGGCTCGAAAGCTGTACGGCAGCAATAATCGCCTCGTCTTTGATACGTACCTTATGGTGATTTTCATACCTCTCTTTCAGACCGCGAAGGATAGATATAGTATCCGATTCACTCGGTTCATCCACCATCACCGTCTGGAAACGGCGTTCCAACGCTTTGTCTTTTTCGAAATACTTCTGGTATTCATCCAGCGTGGTAGCCCCGATAGCGCGCAATTCACCACGTGCCAATGCCGGCTTGAGAATATTAGCCGCATCCATCGCCCCTTCGCTTTTTCCGGCACCTACCAGGGTATGGATCTCATCGATGAAGAGGATGATCTCCCCTTCCGCTTTAACCACTTCGTTGATCACCGATTTCAACCGTTCCTCGAACTCTCCCTTGTATTTTGCCCCGGCAATCAACGCTCCCATATCCAGAGAGTATATCTGCTTGCTTTTAAGGTTCTCCGGCACATCGCCACGAACGATACGGTATGCCAGCCCTTCGGCAATGGCTGTCTTGCCTGTCCCGGGCTCGCCGATAAGGATGGGATTGTTCTTGGTACGCCGGCTCAGTATCTGCAATACACGGCGGATCTCTTCATCCCTTCCGATGACGGGATCAAGCTTGCCGTTGCGGGCACGTTCCGTAAGGTTCACAGCATATTTGCCCAGCGACTGGTAGGTATCTTCCGCCGACTGGCTGGTCACCTTTTCCCCTTTGCGCAGATCCTGGATAGCTGCCTCCAACTGGTTCAGTGAAATGCCGGCATCTTTCATCATCTGCGAGGCTGAGTTCTTTTCACTCAGGATAGCCAGCAACAGATGTTCGATAGATACAAACTGGTCGCCCATCCTGCTCGTGAAGTCCGCCGCTTTTTGAAAAACAGCATTGGTTTCACGACTCAGCATCGGATCGCCGCCCGACACGCGCGGGAACGATTCGATCTCCCTGTCGAGCACCTTCTCAACGGTTTGGGGATTTACCCCCAGTTTCTGGAACAGAAAACCAGTTACATTCTCACCCACCAGCATCACCCCTTTGAGCAGATGCGCCGGCTCGATCATCTGTTGATTATTTCCCTTTGCCAGATCTATGGCTTTCTGTACCGCCTCCTGCGCTTTTATTGTAAAGTTATTAAAATTCATATTCCTTATTTTTTAAGTTCGATTTCATCAGACTATTTCTACACTCGGCATATCCAAAGCAAGCTTTGTCTCTGCTCTTGCTTATCGAAATAGTTTTAAAGTTAGAATCAAATGGGTTGCAGCGAATCGAAAATCCCGCCATACGGGAAACCAAGCCTTTATTCAAAAAACAAAAATACCAGGAACAAAGTTCTCACAATGACGACATTCGAAACGATGAACACCTTACAATACTGATCCATGCAATTACAACCAAAAAGGTCAAAATCTTTGCCATAATGTTAAATATGACTTTTTGACAGTAAATTATATTTTTTCCCTGGAATGAATAAATATTATATATTTACGAATGTTGTATATTTATCGCGTAATTTTGCCGTTATACGAAGTCGTATGCGAAGGCCGCGCGTCCCTGCGCGGATTCAATAGGAAGGTTAATAAAAGAGAGGGAAGAAAATAATGAAAATATCTATCAAAAAGAATTGTCATTCCCGCTGACTTTGGCCATAGAAAGTGTCCTCTTCGATAAACAGATAATCACGGCAAATATAATAAATTTCCAATTCCCCGCTTTTTTTACATATACTGCTGGTGCAGAATATGCATCCCCACCGAGGCCTTGGATACGTGTTATGTTTCCATTGGCTGCATATGTAATTGATTATTGCTATCGGAACACCTGCTTCCTTCTCACTTCTCCAACTGTTCCACGGCTTCCACCAACCGGATAAATTCGCGGCGGTAGCCGTTCGGATCATCATTCAAACCTTTGCGGGCCAATTCAAGGACTTTCGCGTAAGAGGCATCTCCCTTGAAATCGGAATCGCGCAGCAATTGTCCGAACATGGCGACCGACATAATGAAGTTCAGTTCCCCCGGTGCATTCGTATTCACCACGCTTGCCAACACGGGCACTTCCAGTTTACGACTCACCTCTTCGTCCGGTTTCTTATAGCGAAGCTTCACGGTCAATAATTCGTTGCTGTTGCTGAATTGAAGGGCAGATATCTCTTTTTCCGATGACTGGTATTTCAAGGGATCTACCTTACCCAACGGAACTTCCACCCCCACAGGTACAATCTCGTAGAGGACCGTCACGATGTGACCGGGACCCAATTCTCCCGCATCCTTCAGGTCGTCATTAAAATCTTCATCGTCGAGTAGCCTGCTTTCATAGCCCAGAAGTCGGTAAGCATTTACAAACGCAGGATTGAATTCCACCTGAATCTTCACGTCCTTTGCAATGGTATGCATCGTGCTGCCGAACTCGTTCACAATTACTTTATTGGCCTCTTGCAAATTATCGATATATGCGTGGTTTCCATTCCCCTTCTGCGCCAGAATTTGTAGCTTGTTGTCTTTGTAGTTACCCATTCCATATCCGAGAACCGTCAAAAAAATACCGCTTTTCCGTTTGGTCTCGATCAATGATTCCAATCCTTCCGTGGTTGAAACGCCCACGTTAAAATCGCCGTCGGTGCATAAGATCACACGATTATTCCCGCCCTTCACAAAATTCTTTTCAGCAATCTTGTAGGCCAGTTGAATACCTGCTCCCCCGGCAGTAGAACCTCCTGCCTGCAGGCTCTCCAACGCATCCATGATTTTCTGCTTATCAGCGCCGCTTGTCGACGCTAATGCTTCACCCGCCGCTCCGGCATAGGTAACAATTGCCACGCGATCTTCGGGTCGCAAATTATTCACGAGGAGCTTCATCGCCGACTTCACCAGCGGCAATTTATCAGCGCTGTACATCGATCCGGACACATCGATCAGAAAAACAAAATTACTTGCCGGCAGCGTTTCCGAAGGAATTTCCTTTGCTTTCACACCGATTCTCAGTAATTGATGTTTTTTACTCCACGGACAAACCGTCGTTTCGGTAACGATTTTCACCGGATGTCCATCCGTAGGTTGTGGATAGTTATAACTGAAATAGTTGATCATTTCCTCGATACGTACCGCATCTTTAGGCGGCATTTGTCCCTGATTGATCATGCGGCGGATATTGCCGTATGAAGCGGCATCCACATCGAGCGAAAAAGTAGAAAGCGGTTGTTTCACAGCCGGTAGGAACCGGTTTTCTTTGAATGATTCATACTCTTCGGTATTTCCTTCATGCACGATAAATGTTTGCATGGGGAAATTGTACGCGGCATCCTGAACCGATCCCCGTATCCGGACACCGGCAGCCCGGCCTTGTACTGATGTAACTGCTCCAATCAGGCTTTCCTTTTTCTGTTTTCCAAAAGCCACGACCGTCACCTCTTCCAATATCGCTACCTCTTGCTGCAAACCGACTTCTATCCATTCATTCTCCACTTTTACCTCTTCTGATTTATACCCGATGTACTGAAATTGCAGTATCTTACCTTTTCGGGTCTTGATGCTGAATTCACCGTTCATATCCGTAACCACACCATTGTTTGTCTTTTTCTCCATAACGGTTACGCCGGGTAACGGTGCTTTGCCTTGCACATCATATACTTTTCCCTTCACTACCATTTCCTGTGCTAAAACCGATAACGACATTACCGCTACGAGGAACATCAAACTGATTTTTTTAATTGTTGTCTTCATACCTTTTATTGATTTACTAATTCACAAATCATCTTTTACCTTATAGATACAATTGTGCCCGGAATTCCATAACCGAACGAATAATTTTTTAATTTTGTAAGGTATTTTTTATGAATGAATACGCAACGAATTGAAAAACAGACGGGACATACCTACATTATCAAACGAAGAATTGTTTTCTCTTTGCAAAAAAGAAGAACAACCGGTCTGTTTCGGCGAGCTATATCGCCGTTATATCCCAATGATATATGGGTTATGCCTGAAATATCTTGCCGACAAGACCGATGCGCAGGATGCTGTGATGGATCTGTTTGAAGAGGTCTCACAAAAAATTAAACGGTATGATATACAGAATTTTCACACATGGCTTTACAGTGTAGTGAAAAACCATTGTCTGCTGCGTCTGCGGAAAGCGAAACAGTCGTTTTTTGTAAATATGGATGATACAATTATGGAAAACGGCGATTTTTTTACTCTATTAGATAAGGAGAAGTCAAGTGAAGAAGAATCGGCGTTGATGTTGTGCATGAACGAATTGGGCGAAGAACAGCGAAAGAGCATCGAATACTTTTATTACGAAAACAAATCGTATGCCGACATCGTTTCTATTACGGGATACACGCTCGAAAAGGTGAAAAGTTATATTCAGAACGGAAAGCGGAATTTAAAGAATTGCATTACGCGGGTATTGAAGATGCAGTAGTTTTCCAATGATTACTCAGTTACAATGCATGAAGACTCGCAGTCGTGATAAATAAAAACTGCGGGAGATAACGATAAGCAATGTGAATTTAAAAGATTACATACGGGGACAACGACAAGGGAAGGAAGCCAACCGGCTGGAACGCAGGGCTATAGATGATCCTTTTCTGCAAGACGCCATCGACGGGTATGATTCGGTGGAAGGAGACCATATATCTGTGATCGAAGATTTAGAAAAACGGCTCTCTTTACCGAAGAAACGCATCCATAAACGGATGTGGATATGGGCTGCTGCGGCTGTGATCATATTACTTATCAGCACTCCTCTTCTGCTTTACAAACCCTATACGAAGGAGGAAATACCCGTTGTATCTTCTGATATCATTCAACAGGAAAAAGAAATCACGACTCCTTTACTTCAAAAAGATACGGTATTGACCGCCGATCATTTCGAATCGAAAAAAGAGGAAGACAAGCCGCCAAGGGCAAAACAGACAATCTCCCCTCCCCTTTCCGTCGAAGCATCCCCCGAAACGATCGAGCTGGTTGCTGAGAATATTGAAGTCTCTGAAGAAATAGAGAGTGTTTCGGATAAAGAGGTGCGGCTGTCCACCGCTCAGCACAAAACGGAAAAAACGCTTATCAAAGAACCACAAAATAACGTTACGCAAGCAGTGAGTGGCCATGCTGCGGGGATTGTTGTTTCAGAGGAAAAACAAGGCACGAAGATACGAATCAGGGGGAGATCTTCTTCAGTAGCTCAACCGGATAAAATATTTGTCTCCGGGCGGATAGTGGATGAAACCGGAGACCCGATTCCGGGCGTTACGATCAGTCTCGCTGATACTCAAACAAGAACCATTAGCGACACAGCGGGCAATTTTCAACTGACTGTTCCGAAAGACGAACAAGGGACGCTGATTGCTTCTTTTATCGGCATGAAAAGTTCCAAAATTCCATTGAAAGAAAACGTGGGAGATATTAAGATGAAAGCCGATGACATGGCGTTGAACGAAGTTGTTGTCGTGGCTTTTGGAAAACAAAAAAAAGAATCGGTAGTGGGTGCTGTTTCTGTGGTGAAAGACATAGCGATAACGGATTCCGTTTCGGGTGTAAAAGATATAGCGGCATTCGGTGAAAAAGAGTTTAGGAACTATTTCACCGAAAATTACGATAAAGATAGCTGTGCAGGGCAAAAAATTGCTTTTATTGTAGAATTTTTTATCGATCCGATGGGACGACCGGGAAATATTGAAATCAAAGAAAACTCCTGCCCCGCACTGGAAATTGAAATAAAAAGGCTTCTGCTCGGCTCTCCGCCCTGGTCAGAAGTAAACAGGAAAGTAATATTACCTTTTGAATTATAATATCTCCGTGGCAAACGAAAAATTTTATACTTCACGGGAAGAAAGTGTCAACTATCTTACCCATGGCATTGGAGTGGTGATGAGCATCGTGGCTACGGTTCTCCTGCTTCGTAAAGCGGTGATTGCCGGTGACGGCTGGGCAATTCTCGCGTATGCTCTTTTTGGTTTCGGAATGATTGCCTGTATGATGTCATCCACCCTCTATCATTTCATAAAGGAACCCGTGC
>ENA-UOOI01001305-UOOI01001305.1-fermentation-metagenome-genome-assembly--contig:-NODE-1305-length-26658-cov-3.840732_pt1 | contig 26658 bp, 27 predicted proteins | sample MGYA00245779_ERZ724027 | MGnify/ENA primary metagenome ERZ724027 (study PRJEB28704, sample SAMN03018318) | fermentation metagenome | biome: anthropogenic terrestrial biome; feature: soil; material...
ACCTCCAAAGTCTTGCCATAGCTGTCCTGGTGTGCCAGATTTTTTTACGATTATTATTTATAGTGTAGCTGTTTTTATGTTTCATTGCAAGTAATTCAATGAAACAGCACATGAGTAATAAGATATGGCTTGCTCTCATAAACTGTAAAAACAGCAGTAGTAGGGGATCTTTTATTTGAAAGATTATATCGAAGAACGTGCAGTGGAGATTGCAACCTACATAATAGAGCACAATGCCACGGTCAGACAAACGGCTAAAGAATTTGGTGTTTCCAAAAGCACGGTCCACAAGGATGTCACGGATAGACTCTTACAGATAAATCCACTTCTCGCACAGAGTGCAAGGAAAGTTCTTGATGTGAATAAATCGGAAAGACATATCAGAGGAGGTCTGGCTACGCGGGAGAAATACCTTCATCAAAAATCCCGATAATCGTATATGCCAGTATCAAAGGGGCGCCGAAAAGTACAGGCAGCCCCTTATTTTTCGGCATTTTTCAGCATAGGGCTGCTCTTTGATAAAAATACTATACAATCAGATATCCCGGCCTGCAAAATCATGATGTGCTTTTTTGAGGATAAATGCTTGTCATCAGGAAAAAATTCAATTATACTGTAAAGGTACAAAATGAGATAAACAGGAGGCAGACTTTTTTGGAAAAAGAAATGATTATTATTCTGGACTTTGGCGGACAGTACAACCAGCTGATTGCGAGGCGTGTGCGTGAGTGTAATGTGTATGCTGAAGTTCATCCTTATACATTATCCATCGAAAAGATAAAAGATATGAATCCGAAAGGCATCATTTTCACAGGCGGACCGAACAGTGTCTATGCCGAAGATTCGGCGAGATATACTGCTGATATTTTTAAACTTGGAATTCCTATTCTGGGGATTTGCTACGGAGCACAGCTGATGACATACCTGCTGGACGGATCTGTAAAGACAGCCCCTGTCAGCGAATATGGGAAGACGGAGGTTCTTCTGGACAGTTCTTCTGTTTTATTCGACGGAGTCTCTGAGAAGACGACTGCATGGATGAGCCACACGGATTATATTTTCAGGGAGCCGGAAGGCTTTCAGGTCACAGGTTCTACTCCGGTATGTCCGGTTGCGGCCATGGAAGATGCGGGCAGAAAATTGTATGCTGTTCAGTTCCATCCGGAAGTGCTGCATACAAAAGAAGGAAAGAAGATGCTTTCCAACTTTGTCTATAAAATCTGTGAATGCGAAGGTAACTGGAAGATGGATTCCTTTGTAAAAACTAAGATTTCAGAGCTTAAAGAAAAGATCGGCGACGGGAAAGCACTCTGCGCACTTTCAGGCGGAGTTGATTCTTCTGTTGCTGCAGTTATGCTGTCAAAGGCAGTCGGAGAACAGCTGACGTGTGTTTTTGTGGACCACGGACTTCTGCGGAAAGACGAGGGTGATCAGGTGGAGGCGGTTTTCGGACCGGACGGGCCTTATAAGCTGAACTTTGTCCGTGTGAATGCACAGGAGAGATTCTACAGGAAACTGAAAGGTGTCACAGAACCAGAGAAAAAACGCAAGATTATCGGAGAAGAGTTTATCCGTGTCTTTGAAGATGAGGCGAAGAAGATCGGAAAAGTTGACTATCTGGTCCAGGGAACCATATATCCGGATGTGATTGAATCAGGTCTCGGAAAATCTGCGACAATTAAGTCTCACCATAATGTGGGCGGACTTCCGGATTATGTGGATTTCAAAGAGATCGTTGAGCCGCTCCGGATGCTGTTTAAGGATGAGGTCCGTGCAGCGGGACGGCAGCTTGGCATCCCGGAACATCTTGTAAACCGCCAGCCATTCCCGGGTCCGGGACTCGGAGTACGCATCATCGGGGAAGTAACGGCTGATAAAGTCCGCATCGTGCAGGATGCAGATGCCATTTACCGTGAAGAGGTAGACAAGGCCGGATGCAGCAAAAATCTTGGCCAGTATTTCGCCGCACTCACGAATATGCGCTCTGTCGGTGTCATGGGAGATGAGAGAACCTACGACTATGCGATTGCTCTGCGTGCCGTGCTGACCAGCGATTTCATGACAGCGGAATCGGCGGAGATGCCGTGGGAAGTCCTGAATAAAGTCACAAACAGGATCGTAAATGAAGTAAAAGGTGTCAACCGCGTGTTGTATGACTGTACCGGGAAGCCGCCGGCTACGATAGAGTTTGAGTAATCGAATCAATATTTGGAGGTATAGACTAGACTTATGACTTATACACATCACTATGATTCGCCGCTGGGGGGAATTACACTTTCAAGTAATGGGTCAGAGATTGCAGGTCTGTGGTTTGATGGACAAAAATATTTTGGAGATACACTGGAAGAAAAATGTGAGGAAAAAAGACTGCCGATATTTGAGCAGGCTGTCCGTTGGCTTGATGTCTATTTTAGTGGAAAATCTCCTGATTTCACGCCGCCGCTCTCTATGAAAACAACACCATTCCGTAAAGCAGTATGGGAAATCATGCTGTCAATTCCATTTGGGCAGACAATGACCTACGGTGAAATTGCAGGCGGGATTGCAAAGCAAAAAGGGCTGTCTAAAATGTCCACGCAGGCTGTGGGAGGTGCAGTAGGACATAATTCTATCTCGCTGATTATTCCCTGCCACCGTGTTGTCGGAACAAACGGAAATTTAACAGGCTATGCAGGTGGTATTGATAAAAAAGTACAGTTACTTACATTGGAAAAAACGGATATGTCCTCACTTTTTATACCTAAGAAAAGTACAATGATATAAAACCAGCTCCGGATTGATAATAAGATTAGGTTAGGGAGGATCAGAGTGAAGATTGTATTGATTCATGGTCAGAGCCATAAAGGTTCTACGTATCATATTGCGGGGATGCTCGCAGAAAAGCTGGAGGGTGAGATCTCAGAGTTCTTTCTTCCAAGGGATTTTCACAGCTTCTGTGTTGGATGTATGAATTGTTTTGTGAAATCGGAGACGCTCTGCCCCCATTATGAGCAGCTGAGGCCGATTACAGAAACGATTGTTCAGGCAGATGTAATTATCCTGGCAAGCCCTGTCTATGTATATCATATGACGGGAGCGATGAAAGCATTTCTTGATCATTATGGTTACCGCTTTATGGTACATCGCCCGGAAGAGAGTATGTTTAAAAAACAGGCAGTATGTATTTCGACTGCAGCAGGTGCAGGAATGAAAAACACAAACAGAGATATGGCCGACAGTACTTTCTTTTGGGGTGCAGCAAAAACTTACAAATATGGAGTGGCTGTCGCAGCAGACTCATGGGATAGCGTGAAACCTGAGTTAAAAGAACGTATCGATAAAAAAACGACTGCAATAGCGAATAAAATAATGAAGAATGCAGGCTATATAAAACCGGGTATAAAAACCAGAGCATTTTTTAATATTATGAGAATCATGCAGAAAAACGGATGGAACGAAGCGGATGCCAGCTACTGGAAGGAAAAAGGCTGGACAGAGGAAAAACGTCCGTGGAAATATTAGAAATTAAGAAATCTGGTGATAAAAATCACAAATAGCACTTGTAAAAAAGAGTAAAATGAGATATAGTTAGATAAAATAAGTTAAATTTTTAACACACAGGCGAATATGCCTGACAATAGTGCATAAACTAGGAGAGATTTGTTTTGGATTCAATGAATGGGGGACACGTATGAAAACGTTTTTGAACAAGTTTGTGGATTCTTATCAAGCAATGAAAGAAGTAAGGACAATCACTACATGTGCTATGTTTGGAGCCCTGTCTATTATTTTGGGGTATTTTACTATTCGAATAGGAGACTTTCTTAAAATTGGGTTCTCAAACATTGTTAATGAGCTTACAGCTTATTTATTTGGCCCGGTGGTAGGATCAGTATTTGGGGGAGCCATGGATATTTTAAAATATATACTTAAGCCTACCGGACCGTTTTTCCCCGGATTTACTATTACTGCAATTGTCGCCGGCCTGATTAATGGGATTTTTTTATACCATAAAACGATAACATTGCGAAGGATTTTTGGCACACAATTTATTATCGTTGTTTTTTGCGATATGTTTTTGAACACTCTTTGGATTAGTATGCTGTATGGAAAAGGTTTTTTGGCTTTACTGCCTGTCCGAGTGATTAAAAATTTAATTATGTGGCCGATCAGTTCTTTTCTTATGTATCTGACAATCAAACTTGTCGAGTCAACGGGAGTGTTTTCTATGGTTCGAAAAACAAATCATATGAAGACAGAGAAATTGAGCACAGAGAAAAATCTTGAAGATAAAATACATAAAAATGGTGAGGATCAGTGATTATATTTAGGATCCAGAGAATGGCTGCGGCCATTCTTTTTTTTACCCAGATTATGAACATTCTGTAAACGATTTAGCAATCTACTTGACTACTATGGTAAAGTGAGATATACTTTCATCAACTTATTGATTTATCACTCTACCATAGTAAAGGAGAACCATGGAGGGATCTAAGGAGATTCTGAAGAAAGATGAGCAGGTTTCATCTGACCTGCGCAGGTTATATGAGCAGTATGGTTATAAAAAATATAAAATGGGCGGATTCGAGGAGTACAGTCTGTATCTGGAGAACAGGGATTTTCTCCCAAGTGACCAGATTATTGCATTTCCAAACGCAGAAGGGAAGATGATGGCGCTGAGACCGGATGTCACGCTCTCCATCATCAAGAATACAAAGGCCGGTCGCGGGCAGACGGAGAAGCTTTATTATTTGGAAAATGTATTCCGCCACTCGAAAGAATCACATGAATATCAGGAGATCAGCCAGATGGGCCTTGAATTGATCGGTGAGGTGGGTGCATATGAAAACTGGGAGGTCATAGAGCTGGCACTGGAGAGCCTGTCGGCAATTGAGCCGGACTTTATTCTCGATATCTCCCACATGGGATTTATAGGCGGCCTGCTCGACAATATGTGTATAGACCACAGCGTCAGAGAACAGCTGCTCGTCTGTATCGGTTCCAGGAATCTCCATGATTTAAGGGCGATCTGCAAGAGAAATGAACTTTCAGGGAACAGCTTCCGAAAGCTTGAAGAGATGGTTATGATAGAAGGCACCCCCCGCCAGATGCTTGAAAAAGCCGAAAAGCTTGTGGAGAATGAATCTATGGATGCTGCGCTGAAGGAACTTAAGAGACTGATGGAGACGGCGTCGCTTCATCCCCTCTCGAAGCAGATACATATAAATTTTTCCATTGTGAACCCGATCGATTATTATAACGGAATTGTCTTTCAGGGTTTCACCAGCCGTCTGCCGCAGAATGTACTTTTCGGCGGACGCTACGATCATCTCCTGGAGAAGTTCGACAAGAAGGCCCAGGGCATAGGGTTTGCGCTGTATCTGAATGATCTGAATCGCGTGTATCCGGTAATCAGGGAGTATGATGTCGATGTTCTGATCCTCTATGATGAGAGCACGGATTTGGGGAGGCTGTCAGAAAAGGTCTGTGAAATGGTAGACTCCGGGTATCGTGTCAGAGCGGAAAGATTCGTTCCCGAGGACTGCAGATTTCGGAAACTTATGAGATTCACAACTTAAAAAAGGAGGTTTGGCATGCTTGACATAGCACTGCCGAAAGGCCGCCTCGGAGATCAGGTGTATGAGTTGTTTTCCCATGCGGGATATGACTGCAGATCCATCTATGAGGACAGCCGAAAGCTGGTATTTAAAAATGAAGAAAAGCAGATTCGATATTTTCTGGTGAAACCGGGTGACGTCGATATCTACGTTGAGCACGGTGCCGCCGATGTGGGAGTGGTCGGGAAGGATGTACTGCTCGAAAGCGGAAGTGATGTATATGAACTGCTGGATCTGGGTCTTGGAAGATGCCGGATGGCAGTTGCGGCCAGAGATGATTATCGTGAAGACAGGGATCGGATACTGCGTGTGGCCACGAAATTTACAAATATTGCAAAAACGTATTATGAGTCGGTAAACCGTGAGATTGAGATCATAAAACTGCATGGGTCGATTGAACTGGCACCACTGCTCGGACTTTCAGACGTGATTGTAGATCTTGTGGAAACCGGCCGTACGCTGGAAGAGAACCATCTGAGAGTCATTCGGGAAATTATGCCGGTCAGCGCTCGCCTGATTGCAAATAAATCGAGTTATCGGTTCAAGCATCAGGCGTTGAAAGAGATGCAGACAAAATTAAAGGAGGAACGGGACCGTGATATCACTTTATAAAGCAGAGGACATGAGAAAAGAAGATATTTTCACACGGGAAATGCGTTTTGATCCCAAAATCGAGAAGACAGTCGATGAAATTCTTGAAAATGTACGGCTAAACGGGGATCAGGCGCTGTACGAATACAACAGGAAATTTGACCGTGCTGATCTCTTATCATTGGAAGTAAGCCAGATAGAGATGCAGGAGGCGTATTCCAAAACTGCTCCCGAATTCCTGGAGACGTTAAAACTGGCCGGGAATAATATTGAGGATTTTCACAGACACCAGGTGCGAAATAATTTTGTCATAACGGATCGGCCGGGAGTGGTACTGGGCCAGAAGATTACACCGGTCGAAAAAGCGGGAATCTACGTCCCGGGGGGAACTGCGGCTTATCCTTCTACGGTTTTGATGAATGCTATACCGGCTAGAATTGCGGGTGTCAAAGAGCTGATCATGGTGACTCCGCCGAACCCGGACGGCAGTGTAAATCCAGAGATTCTGGCTGCCGCTCAGATTTCCGGAGTTTCCCATGTGTATAAGGCGGGAGGTGCTCAGGCGATTGCGGCGCTGAGTTTCGGCACGCAGTCTATTCCGCGTGTAGACAAAATTACGGGTCCCGGAAATGTCTATGTCGCCACGGCCAAGCGTCGTGTTTTCGGCATGGTGGATATCGATATGATCGCGGGTCCAAGTGAGATCCTGGTGATCGCAGATGAAACAGCAGAGCCTGTCCGGGTGGCGGCCGATCTTCTCTCACAGGCTGAACATGACAGGATGGCCAGTGCAGTACTTGTCACGAATTCTTCAAAACTTGCAAAGGAAGTGCGAAAAGAACTGGAAAGGCAGCTTTTGTCACTTCCACGCAGTGAGATCGCAAGGGCGTCCATCGAGAAGAACGGAAAGATTATCCTGGTAAAATCTATCGAGGAAGCGGTTGAGATCAGCAATGAGATTGCGCCGGAGCACCTGGAACTTAGCGTTGAAGACCCGTTTAAGATTCTGGGATCTGTAAAGAATGCAGGCTCTGTTTTTCTGGGGACACAGGTTCCGGAGGCGCTCGGTGACTATCTGGCCGGACCGAATCACACGCTTCCCACCGGAGGGACAGCGAGATTTTCCTCTCCGCTTTCCGTAGATGATTTCGTGAAAAAGTCCTCGTTTATATACTATACCGCGGATGCATTGAACGAGGTAGGCGATCAGGTGATCGGCTTTGCCAGGACAGAGGGATTAGACGGCCATGCCCGCGCAATATCCGTGAGAACGAAAGGGGAACTTTTATGAGCAGGTTTTTAAGGGAACGTTTTCGGAACCTTGAACCATATGTACCGGGTGAGCAGCCCCAGGACAGAAAATATCTGAAGCTGAATACGAATGAATCTCCTTATCCGCCTTCACCTGCGGTGCTCGCGGCGAAAAACAAAGAGGAGAATTTACAGTTATATCCGGATCCCGATGCCAGGCAGCTCACAGAGGTGCTTGCCGAAAAATATAATGTAAGTCCAAATCAGATATTTGCAGGAAATGGATCCGACGAGGTTCTTGCACTGATTTTTCAGGCATTCTGCGATCATGAGCATGAGATCTGTTATCCTGATCTTACCTATGGCTTCTATCCGGTGTTTTCGGCGTTTTGCGGATTAAAGAAGTATGAAATTCCACTGAAAGCCGATTTTACGATTGATTCCCGGGATTATGATTCCTGCGGGAAACATGTTCTTTTGGCCAACCCGAATGCACCGTCCGGTCTTTGTCTGAAAAAAGGTGAAATAAAAAATATTTTAAGAACGAATCCGGATCATCTGGTTATCATCGATGAGGCGTATATTGATTTTGGTGGTGAGTCCTCCGTCCCGCTGATAAAGAAATACGACAATCTGATCGTGGTGCAGACATTTTCAAAGTCCCGTTCTCTGGCGGGGGCCAGGATCGGGTATGCGATTGCATCGGAAGAATTGATCGCGGATCTGAAGAAAATCAAATTTTCTTTTAATCCTTATAATATCAATCGGCTTTCAATGAATGTGGGAAAGGCTGCGGTGCTGGACGAAGAGTATTACAGCACCTGCTGCAGAGAATTGATTCAGACCAGGGAGAAGACAAAGCAGGCTCTGCGTGATCTGAACTTTGCTGTGACAGATTCTAAGGCGAATTTTCTATTTGTAAAACCGAGTGGAATCGGCGGAGAAGAGTTTTATCTGGCGCTAAAAAAGCGCGGAATTCTGGTGCGTCACTTTGATATTCCAAGAATCACAGATTATGTGCGAATTTCAATCGGAACGCCGTCACAGATGGACTGTTTTCTGGAGGAAACGAAGAAGATATTGGACGAACAGAGAGGACAGGTGACAAAAAGATGAGAAAGGCAGAGTACAGCCGCCGGACGAGTGAGACGAATATATCGCTTACACTTGTGATTGAGGGAAGCGGAACATACGATATCAACTCAGGATGCGGATTTCTTGATCATATGCTTGAACTTTTTACAAGACATGGCAGGTTTGACCTGAAACTTACCTGCAAGGGAGACACACAGGTTGATTATCATCATACAACAGAAGACATCGGAATCAGCCTGGGAGCGGCATTTGCCGAGGCACTGAATGAGAAACAGGGAATCCGCCGATATGGGAGTATGCTCCTCCCCATGGACGAAGCTCTGATTCTGTGTGCGGTGGACTTAAGCGGTCGGGAGATGCTTGTCTGCGATGCTGCGATACCGACGGCAAAAGTCGGAAATTTCGATACGGAACTTGTGGAAGAGTTTTTACTGGGATTTGCCCGCTCACTGAAAGCGACGATTCATATCCGACAGATATCCGGTAAAAACTCACATCATATCATTGAGGGAATGTTTAAAGCACTCGGGCGTGCATTGAAAGAAGCGGCTGTCATTGATCCTGATTTTTCGGAGGAGATACCTTCCACAAAGGGAATACTATAAGAGAGGAGAAGAATCCAATGATTGCGATCATAGATTATGGAGTTGGAAATCTGTTTTCACTTACCGGCTCTCTCGATTATCTGAACATCGACAATACGATCACCGGCGACTACAATATGATACGCCGCGCAGACAGAATCATTCTCCCGGGTGTTGGGGCATTTCCCGATGCCTGTGAAATGTTACAGCGGCATGATCTGGTGAAAATCATTCAGGAGGAAGCGAAAAACGGGAAGGCGATCCTAGGAATCTGTCTGGGAATGCAGCTTCTGTTTGAGCGCAGTTATGAATATGGATCCACCCCCGGGCTCGGTCTGATACCCGGTGAAGTATGCCCGTTAACGGATGACCTGCCGGGTGGCTTAAAAGTACCGCACATCGGATGGAACCGCCTTGAATTCACGAAAGAAAATCCGCTGTTTCAAAATAGCAGAGAGGGCGATTACGTTTACTATGTCCATTCCTATTATGCAAAACACTGCGAAGAGAGCACTATCGCCGTTTCAGAATATGGTATAGACATCACAGCGGCCGTGTGCCGGGGAAATGTCTATGGGACCCAGTTTCATCCGGAAAAAAGCGGTGAAGCAGGGCTTAATATCCTGAAAGCATTTGCAAGTCTGTAACTGTTCGGATGCTGTTAGAGAAAAAGGAGAAGTATAAAATGATGATCATTCCCGCAATAGACATAAAAGACGGTAAAGTTGTCCGTCTGACGCAGGGGGATTATGACAGGATGGATGTATATTCTGACAATCCCGTACAGACGGCGAAAAACTTTGAAGCTCAGGGAGCAGGATATCTTCATGTGGTAGATCTCGACGGCGCTAAGGCCGGATATGCGTTCAATGAGCCGATAATCGCAGAAATTGTAAAAAATACAGAGCTTTTTGTTGAAGTCGGAGGCGGAATCCGAAAGGAAGAGCAGATTAAGAGGTACCTGTCTGCAGGCGCACGGCGCGTGATCTTAGGTTCCGCAGCCATCACAGACTTTCCATTTGTGGAAAGGATGGTTACAAAATATGGCAGCCGGATTGCAGTGGGTGTGGATGCAAATGACGGATATGTCACAATCCATGGATGGCTGGAGGACACGAAGGTCGATGCGTTTGACTTTTGCAGAAAATGTGCCGATGCCGGAGTTTCTACGGTGATCTACACGGATATCGCAAAAGACGGAAAACTTGAGGGAACAAATCTTGGAGTTTATCGGAAGCTTAAGAAGATCAGAGATCTGAATATCATCGCATCCGGCGGCATTTCCCATGAAAATGAACTTGTAAGCCTGCAGGAGATGGGAATCTACGGCGCAATTGTGGGCAAGGCAGTTTATACCGGTATTCTTGATCTGAATCGGATACTAAAGAGGGAGGAACCATGATTACAAAGAGAATTATCCCGTGCATGGATGTGAGAGACGGACGTGTGGTGAAAGGTGTAAATTTTAAAGGAATCCGCGATGTATCAGATCCTGTGGATCTTGCCGAATATTATTATGAAAATGGTGCGGATGAGCTCGTTTTCTACGATATCACTGCGTCTGTGGAGAAACGCCTGCTCTTTACTGAAGTTTTAAAAGCTGTCGCCCGTCATATTTTTATTCCGCTTACTGTCGGCGGCGGAATACACTCCGCTGAAGATATCGATCAGGTCTTAAAGTGCGGAGCCGACAAGGTCAGCGTCAATTCGGGTGTGATTGACAATCCGGATCTGATCCGGGAAGCGGCAAAACGCTATGGGAATCAGTGTGTTGTGCTTTCGATGGATGTGAAACGCGCTGGCACCGGTTATCATCTGTTTCGAAACGGAGGACGCGAAGATACCGGAATTGATGCAGTTGAGTGGGCGAAGATGTCTGAAGCAGACGGAGCGGGAGAACTGGTCGTCAACAGCATTGATACAGACGGAGTCAGAAAAGGATTTGATCTGAGAATGCTGCAGACCATATGTGAAAATGTATCAATTCCGGTCATTGCCTCCGGCGGTGCGGGAAATATGAATCATTTTTCTGAGCTGTTTCACAGCGTACCGGATGTGGATGCGGCACTGGCGGCCTCGATCTTTCATTTTAAAGAGGTAAAAATACCAGAGTTAAAGAGACATCTGGAGAATGAGCAAATCAAAATCCGACTTTAGGGGAGACAAGAGGAGATATAAGAGATGAATCAAGAGCAATTAAATTTGAAATTCGACGCGGATGGTCTGATTCCGGCGATTGTACAGGACTATCAAACAAAACAGGTGCTGACGCTCGCTTATATGAATCGTGAGAGTCTTGCTGTCAGCATCAGAGAGAAGAAAACATGTTTCTGGAGCAGAAGTCGGAAAACACTTTGGAGAAAAGGCGAGACTTCAGGTAATTATCAGCACATTGTTTCCATTACGGCAGACTGCGACCGGGACGCACTTGTGGTCGAAGTGGTGAAAGACGGACCGGCCTGCCATCTTGGTACAGAGTCTTGTTTTAACAATAAAATCTATGAGGTAAATATTCGTGAGAACTTTTCTATAGATGCTTTATACGAATTGATCAAAGGCAGGAAGACAGATAAAAAGGAAAGTTCTTATACTTCATATTTATTTGAAAAAGGGATCGACAAGATTCTGAAAAAAGTGGGCGAGGAATCTACGGAAGTTGTGATCGCCGGAAAAGGTGGTGCGAAAGATGAGACCGTCTTTGAGATCGCAGATCTGGCGTATCATGTGATTGTGTTGATGGTGGAGATGGGTATTTCTGTCAACGATATCAGAGATGAACTGGAAAAACGTCATGTGGTGGACCACAAAGTAAAACAGGAGAAGATGCAGTAATCTTGACTTGAGACGCATGATGCCTTATACTCAGGATAACTAAAGTGCCGTCCTTTACTGCACAGAAAGGAGCCTGGATATGCCGCAGAAGCAGAAAAACCGAATCTACATTGCGATTGATTTAAAGTCATTTTATGCATCAGTGGAATGCAGAGAACGTGACTTGGATCCGCTGGCGACAAACCTTGTGGTTGCGGATGCTTCCCGCACGGAAAAGACGATCTGTCTTGCGGTATCCCCATCTCTGAAGGCACATAATATTCCGGGAAGAGCGAGACTGTTTCAGGTTGTTCAAAAGGTCAAAGAGGCGAATAGTAAGCGTCAGAGACATGCTCCGGGGAGGACATTTACCGGCTCCTCTTGTGATGACACAAAGCTTAAGAATGTTCCGGAACTTGCGATTGACTATATCGCGGCGCCGCCAAGGATGTCCCTGTATATGGATTACAGCATGAAAATATATGAGGTTTATCTGAAGTATATTGCACCGGAAGATATCCATGTCTACTCCATTGATGAGGTATTTATGGATGTCACGGATTATCTGGACACCTATCAGACGACTGCGCATGAACTTGCGATGAGAATGATCCGGGATGTGCTTAAGACAACGGGAATTACATCGACAGCCGGAATCGGAACAAACCTTTATGTCTGCAAAATTGCTCTCGATATCGTTGCAAAGCATGTGCCTGCGGATAAGGACGGTGTGCGTATCGCCGAGCTGGATGAGATGTCCTACCGTCAAAAGCTCTGGGCACATCGGCCACTCACAGACTTCTGGCGCGTGGGAAAAGGGTATGCCGGAAAACTGGAGGAGAACGGCATGCATACGATGGGAGATGTGGCGAGATGCTCCCTCGGAAAACCATCGGATTTTCACAACGAAGATCTGCTGTACAGCCTGTTTGGGGTCAACGCCGAGCTGTTGATTGACCATGCATGGGGATATGAGCCGTGTACCATTGCCGATATCAAAGCCTATAAACCGACTACAAACAGTGTGAGTTCCGGCCAGGTGCTGCAGTCACCCTATGATTTTGAAAAGGCAAAACTGATCGTCCGGGAGATGACAGAGCTTCTGGTCTTAGATATCGTGGATAAAAAACTGGTAACGGATCAGATGGTCCTGACTGTGGGATATGATATAGAAAATCTGAAAAATCCCGATATTCGTAAAGCCTATAAAGGTGAGATCACGGTCGATCAGTACGGACGCAGGATACCAAAACATGCCCATGGCACCGCAAATCTCGATCGGAAGACATCCTCGACACAGCTGATTATGGATGCAGTGATGAATTTGTACGACAAGATTGTGAATCAAAAACTTTTGATTCGAAGACTGAATGTCACGGCGGCCCATGTTGTGGATGAAGACTCCGTGGAGGAAAAGCAGACCTTTGAACAATTAGACTTATTTACAGATTATTCTGCACGGGAGAAGCAACGCAAAGAGGAAGATGAAAAACTAATGCGCGAGAGGAAGATGCAGCAGGCAATGCTTGATATCAAGAAAAAGTTTGGAAAAAATGCCATTCTGAAGGGATCAGATCTTCAGGATGGTGCTACGACGATAGAAAGGAACAGACAGATTGGCGGACACAAAGAATAAGTTTCATGACTATGACGATATCATCTGTCTTCCGCATCACACATCTTCCGTTCATCCGCGGATGTCCGCGAAGGAGAGAGCGGCACAATTTGCTCCGTTTGCGGCGCTTACCGGACACGGGAAGAGAATTCGGGAGACGGCACTTATGGCAGAAGAAAAAGTAGAAGAAGAACAGAATGGGAAGATATCTCCGGAGGAGATGAACCTTCCGGATTAAAAAAGGGACTGTACATCTGTTAGATTTTATCAGCGGATGCAGCAGTCCTCTTTTAAACTCACTTATATTTCAGGTTACTTTACCGGGTAAAATCCGGAAGGATTTTCGCTTAGGTTAATCATGATATTTTTTTTCTGTGTATAATGATCTAGCATGGACTTGTCGTTCTCACGTCCGATTCCCGATTCTTTGTAGCCGCCAAACGGCGCACCCTCTGGAATGGAGTTGTATGTATTGACCCACATACGTCCGGTTTCGACTGCCCTTGCCACACGGATGGCACGATTGATGTCCCTGGTCCATACAGCACCTGCAAGACCATAGTGGCTGTCGTTTGCCATTTTGACTACTTCATCTTCCGTCTTGAATTTGATAATGACGGCAACCGGTCCGAAGATCTCTTCCTGGGCAACACGCATATCGTTGGTAACATCTCCAAGCAATGTCGGTTTCATGAAAGAGCCTTTGGCGAGTTCTCCATCGGTATCCCGATTGCCGCCTACACGTGCGAGCACCTGGATTGTCCGAAAATTCGAAAAAACAGGTGAAGGTGAGATCTTAGATAATTAATAAAATACGATTGCATTTTTGGAAAATAGAATCTATACTTGAAGTGAGAAGAAGTTAATTACATCAGATGAAAGGAAGTGTTATGTATGTCGAATTCAGGATTTTATCGCTGTGATAGCTGTGGCACTACAGTTTATTTATTAAAAAAAGGTGGATGTGAGCCATCATGCTGTGGGAAACCCATGACAGAACTTGAGGCAAACGCAACAGACGCGGCGACGGAGAAACACGTTCCCGCTGTAGAGAGAACAGATGACGGCAGGCTGAAGGTTGTTGTTGGTACTAGCCCGCATCCGATGACGCCGGAGCATTATATCGAATGGATTGCACTCAAAACAGATAACCGTGTCGATATCAGATATCTGAATCCGGGCGACCGGCCTGAGGCAGTTTTTGACGATGTAAAAAATGGCAGTGTATATGCATATTGTAACTTACATGGTCTGTGGATCAAAGAACTGGATTTTGTTATTCCAGATGAGGCTGCATGCTCTCCTGAATTTACGGAAGGCTGTAAAATTCCGGATTAATACAATATCACAAAGTGCGTAACCATCCGTGTATCACAAGCGTCAAGGTATATGAGAGGAAAGGACTGGGACAATTTTATATGAAGAAAAAAATTGATGTATTTGATTATGCGAAAGATATCACAGAGGTACTGGGTAACGGAGTTCTGCTGACAACAAAGGCAGACAAGGTGAATTCCATGACGATAGGCTGGGGAAACCTCGGCGTTATCTGGGGAAAACCAGAGTTCATCGTGTTTGTCAGAGAGCACCGCTTTACAAAGGGCCAGCTGGATAAAAATCCGGAATTCACGGTCAATATTCCCTACGGAGATTTTAATAAGAAGATCTTAGGATACTGCGGAACAAAATCCGGTCATGATGTCGACAAAGTGAAGGAACTGAATCTGACTCTGGAAGATCCGGAGATTATCACCGTTCCCGCTATCAGAGAACTGCCTCTGACACTGGAGTGCAAAGTAAATTATAAACAGATCATGGATCTGAACGCGATCAGCGAAGAGAATAAGCAGTCATTCTATCCTCAGGATGTCGACAGTTCTTTCCATGGTTCAAACAAAGATATACACATCGCTTATTATGGAGAGATTGTCAGTGCATATATTATAGAATAAAGAATCACTTGACTGTTTACCAGTCTGGAAAAAAGCCTTACACTGTAGTTTTGAGTGTAAGGCTTTTTGACCGAAATAAGCTTTTAATTGTGGAAAGTGGATAAAAAGAGTGAGTAAAAGAGGATAACAAGTTGAAGATTGATTTTTATAAACGTGCAGCCTTGGTTTGCCGGCAGATTCCCAGAGGAACAGCGGCAACGTACGGACAGATTGCACTTCTCTGTGGATATCCAAAGAATTCCAGGCAGGTGGGGTATGCGCTGGGTCATCATCTGATCGGAGATGCCCCGGCCTATCGCGTGGTCAATGCAAAAGGGCTTTTAAGCGGGGCGGCATCCTTTGAGACACCGGATCGTCAGAGAGAACTTCTCGAGAATGAAGGCATAGAGGTGATCTGGACGGACCGGGGCTATCATGTTGATCTTAATAAATATGGCTGGAAGAACACACTGGAAGAAGCACTATGGCTGCGCAGCGAGTTTAAAAGTCAAAATATCTGAACATTCAATTTGCAACAGAACAAAAAACAAGATATACTATAGGCTAGCGGATGAAAAGAAAAGGAGTACAGTACAATGGAAAAAGTTTTAAAATTCTTAAAAGAAGCCGGAACTTATTTTTTAGCAACAGTCGATGGGGATCAGCCCAGAGTAAGACCTTTTGGAACGATTCATCTTTATGAGGACAAACTTTATATTCAGACCGGAAAGAAAAAAGATGTCGCAAAGCAGATCGCGGCGAATCCAAAAGTAGAGATCTGTGCGTTTAAAGACGGCGAATGGCTTCGTGTGACAGCAGCTCTTGTGGAAGATGACCAAAGAGAGGCAAAACAGTCTCTTTTAGATGCTTATCCATCTCTTCAGGAGATGTATTCCGCAGATGACGATAACACGGTTGTATATTATCTGAAAGATGCTACGGCGACATTCAGCTCATTTACACATGATCCGGAGGTTATTCAGTTTTGATTAACGAGATCATGATCAAAACTACCGATCAGGAGGTACCGGTTCAGGTCATCCGGTCTTCCAGAAAAACGATGGGTCTTGAAGTGAGGCCGACGGGGGAGGTGCTTGCGCGCATTCCCCAGTCACTGCCGGATCAGGAACTGAAAGGGTTTATCGGCGAAAACCGGGAATGGATCCTTAGAACATTCCTCTTAGAGATGCAGGAGCATGAAACAACGAATGCCACTCCGATGGAAGAGCTGACGAAAGGGGAAATGGAACGGATCAGGCGCAAGTTTGCCGATCGCGTTTCCTATTATGGAAAGAAGATGGCAGTGCTCTGGGGACGGGTGACAATCCGAAACCAGAAGACAAGATGGGGAAGCTGCAGTTCGAAGGGAAACCTTAATTTCAATTACCAGCTCTATTATCTGCCGGATGAACTTTTGGACTATGTGGTTGTTCATGAGCTGGCCCACCGCAGGCATATGAACCATTCCAGAGAGTTTTGGGAAGAAGTTGAATATTATTATCCTAATTACAGAGAATGCAGGAGACGTTTAAAAGAGATACGTCTCGTATGACAGAGGAGGAAGTATCAGTGTGAGAAATCCACACAAGATTTTACAGGAAGTATTTGGATACAGCTCTTTTCGCGAGGGACAGGAAGCGGTCATCCATGCGACACTGAATGGACAGGATGTGCTGGGAATTATGCCGACAGGGGCAGGAAAATCAGTCTGTTATCAGATCCCGGCATTACTCTTTGACGGGATTACCATTGTTGTCTCGCCACTGATCTCACTGATGAAAGACCAGGTTGCGGCCCTGAATCAGCTGGGTGTTCATGCGGCATTTATCAACAGCTCCCTTTCAGAAGGGCAGTATCGAAAAGCGATGGCAAATGCATACAGGGGACAGTATAAGATTATCTATGTGGCTCCGGAGCGTCTGATGACGGAATCCTTTCTGTCACTTGCGTCCGCTGCTGACATTTCACTGCTGGCGATTGATGAGGCACACTGCATCTCCCAGTGGGGACAGGATTTCAGGCCAAGCTACCTCAAAATCGTGGATTTTATTCAGACGCTGCCGAAAAGACCGGTGATTGCGGCTTATACAGCCACGGCGACCAGGGCGGTCAAAGAGGATATCGGCTGTATCTTAGGACTTCAGAAGCCTTATGTGGCAGTCACAGGATACGACAGGAAAAACTTATATTTTGCGGTGAAGAAGCCACAGAGTAAAAAGCAGGAATTACTTTCTTATCTCCGTAAAAAAGGAGACAGCAGTGGAATCATCTACTGTAATACCCGAAAGAATGTCGAAGAGGTCTACGATGCGCTGATCGCAGATGGGTATCCCGCGGCGAGGTATCATGCGGGGCTTTCCGATAGCGAGAGAAAACAAAGCCAGGATGATTTTATCTATGACGTCAGGCCGATTATGGTTGCGACAAATGCGTTCGGAATGGGAATTGACAAGTCAAATGTCCGCTTTGTAATCCATTATAATATGCCAAAGGACATCGAGAGCTATTATCAGGAGGCAGGCAGGGCCGGCCGTGACGGAGATCCGGCGGAATGTATCCTGCTCTATTCCGGTCAGGATGTAAAAATCAATGAATTTCTCATAGACAAACAACTGGAAAATGAAGAACAGGATTTTGAAGAACGCGAACTGATTAAAGAACGTGACAGCGAACGTCTCCGGAAAATGACATTCTACTGTTTCACAAATGAATGTCTGAGGGATTATATTCTCCGGTATTTCGGGGAGTATGGAAAAACCTTCTGCGGAAATTGTGAGAACTGTCTGACTGAATTTGATGACATTGATGTGACACATGAGGTGGCGGCCCTGGTCAGGATGGTTCACTCGAGCGGTGAGCGATATGGAATCAATGCGGTCATCGAGGCGTCACATGGTTCCAGAACCGCCAAAGTACAGAAATTTCATTTGGAACAAAACCCCTCTTATGGGAGTCTGAAACAGGTTACGCTGGTAAGAATCCGGCAGATAATGAATGATATGCTGATCAAAGGCTACCTGTATCTGACCCCGGGAGATTACCCGGTCCTGAAAATGACGGACATGGGCCGGAATCTGATCTCCGGTGAGAGTGGCGAGGCCATAATTTTGAAACTGCCGAAGGAAACAGAGAGGACACCGGCGGCACGAAAGAAGAAAAAAGCACCGGTTACGAACGCAAAATATCCGGAACTTTTTGAAGTATTCCGAAAGAGGAGATATGAGATGGCACAGAAAAATCATGTGCCGCCATATATCATTTTTTCAGACAAGACATTAAAAGAGATGAGCACGAATCTGCCGTCAACAAAAGAAGCAATGCTGGGTGTCAACGGTGTGGGGGCGAAGAAATACGAGAAATACGGGAAAGAGTTTATGAATCTGATACAGGAATATAAGGTTAACGAGGGAGTATAGTCACCCCATATATAAAAGAGGAGAATAAACACTGATGAAGCAGAACATACATGATAAGTCTTACGAGCAGCTGAAAATCGGCGAAAAAACCTATAATTATTATAAAATTGATTCATTGAAAGAGGACGGCGTCAGGGTCGACAGACTTCCCTACTCAATCAGAGTCCTGCTGGAATCTGTGATCCGGCAGTGTGATGGCTTCAATATTACAGAAGAACATATCAGAAACCTTGCTCACTGGAATAAAGATACGAATGGCTCGTCCGAGGTCCCGTTTCTGCCCGCAAGAGTGATCCTTCAGGATTTTACAGGGGTTCCGGCGGTTGTAGACCTTGCATCCATGCGGCAGGCAGTGGCGGATGCCGGCGGAGAGGTAAAGAGCATCAATCCGGATGTACCGGTCGATCTGGTCATCGATCACTCCGTGCAGGTGGATGAGTATCTCTCAGCAAATGCCCTGGAAGCAAATGTGAAGAAAGAGTTTGAGCGCAACAGCGAACGCTATCAGTTCCTGAACTGGGGAAAAGAAGCCTTCGACAATTTTAATGTAGTTCCCCCCGCAACCGGAATTATTCATCAGGTAAACCTTGAATATCTGGCAGATGTCGTGCACGAGAAGAAAGAGAATGATCAGACCCTTCTATATCCGGACACTCTGGTGGGGACGGATTCCCATACGACGATGATCGGAGGGCTTGGCGTGCTTGGATGGGGCGTCGGAGGAATCGAGGCGGAGGCCGGCATGCTCGGGCAGCCATCTTATTTCCCGATTCCCGATGTGATTGGTGTAAGGTTTACCGGCTCACTTTCCACAGGGGTTAATGCGACGGATCTTGCGCTTTACGTTACGCAGACTTTGCGTAAAAAAGGTGTTGTAGGCAAGTTCGTAGAGTATTTTGGAGCAGGCATGGATACGCTCTCCCTTGCCGATCGCGCGACGGTTGCCAATATGGCACCGGAATATGGGGCAACCTGTGGATTCTTCCCCGTGGACGAGAAGACCATTGAGTATCTGAGACTCACTGCGCGAAAGGAAGAACACATCCGGGTCATCGAGGCTTACCTGAAAGCAAACCATATGTTTCTTGATCACACAAAAAAAGATCCGGAATACACAGATGTCATCGAAATCAACCTATCGCGGATTCAGACATCTCTTTCGGGACCGAAACGTCCGCAGGATCGTATTACTCTTGGGAATATGAAAGAGGAATTCGAGAAGTCAGTCACCGCTCCGGTCGGGAACCGGGGACACGGTCTTACGAATGAAGAATTCGCCAAAGAGGCACAGGTGAAACTGGCCGACGGCAGAAACAGTATCATGAAAACAGGAGCTGTAGCAATCGCTGCGATCACATCATGTACGAATACCTCGAACCCGACAGTCATGGCCGGGGCCGGACTGCTCGCTAAAAATGCAGTGGAGAAGGGGTTAAAGGTTCCGGCTCATGTGAAGACATCACTGGCACCTGGATCTAAGGTTGTGACTGAATATCTGAGAGCGGCCGGATTACTGCCGTATCTGGAACAGCTGGGATTTGAGGTCGTCGGATACGGATGTACAACCTGCATCGGTAATTCAGGGCCGCTTCTTCCGGAGGTATCCGAGGCAGTCACAGACAATGACCTGCTTGTGACATCTGTTCTCTCCGGAAACCGGAATTTTGAAGGGAGGATTCACCCGCTTGTGAAGGCGAATTATCTCGCATCGCCGATCCTTGTAGTTGCCTATGCACTCGCCGGAACTGTAGATACCGATCTTCTATATGATCCGATTGGAGTGGGAAAAGACGGCAGACAGGTGTATCTGAAAGATATCTGGCCGGATTCGGATGAGATTGCAGGAACCGTTGCCGAAAGCGTGACACCGGAGCTGTTTAAGAAAGAATATCAGTCCGTTTACCAGAATAATCCGCGGTGGAATTCTATAAAATCTGATGGAAAAAACAGGGATCTGTACGACTTTGACAAGAATTCGACTTATATACAAAATCCGGATTTCTTTATAAATATGCCGAAAGAACCGAAGAGCATCGCCCCGGTTTCGGGACTTCGTGTTCTGGCGAAATTCGGTGATTCCATTACGACGGATCATATTTCACCTGCAGGCGCGATCGGAGAGAATACACCGGCAGGCAGGTATCTTTCCGGACACGGTGTTGCAGAAAAAGACTTTAACACTTATGGGTCCAGAAGAGGAAACCATGAAGTGATGATGCGCGGAACATTTGCAAATATCAGAATCCGCAATCAGACTGCTCCGAATACGGAAGGCGGCTTTACCACTTACTGGCCGGATCACAAGGTCATGACGATCTACGATGCCAGCATGAAATATCAGAAAGACGGCACAGGCCTTACCGTGCTTGCCGGAAAAGATTATGGAATGGGATCCTCCAGGGACTGGGCGGCGAAAGGCCCGATGCTTTTGGGCGTTAAGATGGTAATTGCAGAAAGCTACGAGAGAATTCACCGCTCGAACCTTGTTATGATGGGGATTCTGCCTCTTCAGTATCTGCCCGGGGAGTCGGCAGATACTTATGGGCTGACCGGTGAGGAGACATTCTCTGTCGACCTGGATGAACATGTGAAGCCATCTTCGAAAGTAAAAGTTACTGCGGTGCTGGGTGACCGGGTGACCGATTTTGATTGTATCGCGCGCTTTGACTCGAACGTCGAAATTGATTACTACCGTCATGGCGGTATTCTGCAGATGATTCTAAGGAGAAAGCAGAACAGTCAGGATTAACAATTATGACCATGTAGTGGTGATGGAAAATGGGGTGTGGCATATGAAGTCTGAAAATCTTCTGTTTAATTTCAGGCATAGTTATTCAGGTAATTTAAAAGACGATGAAAGTCTGACATGGGTGGAGTGCTCAGAGATCGAGGAATGTGTGCGCTACTGTTCTGCCCATGTGGAAAAACAACTGAAGGATAAGATTAATCGATTTGATATCTCCGGAATCCATTTTATAGATTCCGGAGATTATCATTATATGACGAAATTTATCACGGACCGCATAAAAGAGCCGTTTTCTCTGGTGATGATTGATCATCATACAGATATGCAGAAGCCGATTGTGAAAGGCCTCACCAGCTGTGGGAACTGGGCATGGTGTGTTCTGGAGGAAAATCCTCATCTTGTTCAGCTTGTTCTGATCGGGCAGGAACAGCGGTTTATCGATGAGTTGGATCTGTCGAATTCCAGAAATAGAGAAAAGGTTCTTACCATCAGTGAAAAAGAAATTTCCGATGAACATGCGAAAGATAAATTCATGAAAATCAAAAGAGACGCCCCTGTATATCTCTCTATTGACAAGGATGTCCTGTCAGGGAAGGAGGCCATCACAAACTGGGATCAGGGGAATATGAGTGTGGACTGTCTGAAAAGCCTGATCAGGTTCTTCTTAGTCAGATGGAATGTTATTGGTGTTGATCTCTGCGGGGAAGTTCCCAATGCATTTATAAAAGCTGAGTATGACAGAGAGAGGAGAATCAACAGCAGGCTAAATCAGGAGTTGTATTCTTATATCATGGAATACTCAAACCGCAGACAGCCATCTGTCCTTTGATATCGGCATAGAGCATCAGAAAATCGGTTTTATAGACACGGATAACTTCTCTCAAAGATTCATATTCCGGGCAGATTTCCCGGAAGATATTCTTACTGTCATTCCAGAAATCCCTGTTAAATTCCAATGTGTCTTCACTTTCATATATGGCTATATAGAAAATATCTGCTTCCACGAGGTCCTGAAACATATGGCTGCCATAAGAAAGTTCCGGCTTATATCCCGCCTTTCCATCGGAATATTCACATATGACCCTGAAATTTGAGATTTGAGAAAATCCCACGGGAATTCCGAGCTCCGGTGATGAAGTTCCTATCCGTCCCGGGGCTACGAGCATCAACCGGGTATCTTTGCCGGATAAATGTGTGTTGATCATGTCAATGGCTGACATGACCTGGCTCTTCTTTGCGTAAGGAAAGCGGTAATATTCTTCCGAGTCGATCCAGACGACATAGTCAATGTTCTGACTGGCTGTATCTCCCATGAAGTTTTTCCTGATTTTAAAGAGGGTCTGCTCTTTGGAAAGCTCTGGAATCCTGACTGACTCGGCCGTTTTCCAGACGGAGAGGGGACGGCACTGTACGAGATTCACCACAAATTCATCATTTTCATTGAAATTCACTGTGTATTCGATGTCTACGGGAACGCCATACTGTGATTCCAGGGTCTTTAAGATATCCTGCATCATAGCGGTGAATTTCTTATTTTGGACAATTCCCTCGCAGGAAATGTACAGGATGTCCCGAATCTTTCCGCGGTCGTAGAAGCTTTGTTCTGCATCTTGATCATGTTCGGAAATGAGCCGGCGGTACCATTCCGGAAGCTGTGGAAGCAGATCATAGGCATCGATGCGCTCTATGGCATTGTGGGAGAATACGATGGCGTCGACGTTTCTCTGGGAAAATTCATGACGCGACTGCGTATTGGTTAAGGGAGACCGATTCGGTTTGTCCAGATTCACGAGGCGGGGATAATCGTCATCGGTCCGGTCTACTGCCTGAGTTCCCATTCCGGCGACCAGACGCAGCATCCCCGCATGGGGATCCAGGTCACTGCTCCAGCGATAAAGGCTGTAGGAGAATCCTGTTCCGGCCGCACATGGCATAAAATAGCTGCCGAATCGTGTTCCTGACACACGCTGCACCAGTATGGCCATCTGTTCATCATTTTTGGCCAGGCCTCTGCTCTTTCTGTACTCGAGGGCAGAGCGGGCCATAGTGCTTGCATATACTTTTCGCACTGCATCCTCAAGCACCTTGAGATTCTCTTCCGCTGATCTGGCATTAGCACAGAATATTGATTCATATTTCCCGGCAAATGCACTGCCAAATCCATCTTCGAGGAAACTGCTTGACCTGACAATTATGGGACTCTGTCCGAAATATTCAAGCATTCGTTGGAACTGCTCCCGTATGCCTGATGAAAAAGTGCCTGTGAGGATTTTCTCTCTCATGGACTCACCGGCAGAAAAGTAAGCTTCATCATTTTTCTGAGCGATTCGTAGATTCCAAAAACCGTTTTCCACGATGTAAGAATAAAAGACATCTGTACCGATGAAAAAGGAATCATGGGGTTCCAGGTGCTTTTTATACTGGGATAAGTGTAGTTCCAGAAGTTTTCGGGCGAGCAGCATGCCACACGCCTTGCCTCCGATTGTTCCTGTTCCGATCATACGGTCTTTGATAAAGAAGTAATCCCGGGGTTCAAAATTATCAAGGATTAGAGAAGAGAGTCTGGTGTCTCGCGTCATCATGCTCAGGACAAGCTTTTTCGCAGTATGGACGAAGGGCTTCCCGGCCAGATAGCTGTCTTTTGCGCTCTGGAAAAATCGTTCATAGCTGTCGAGATTCTGCTGCTCGCCAAAAGTGCTTTCGGAGTGGAGAAGTGTATAGAAAGAACTCATGTCAATGCCATTGGAAAGGACGGAAAAGCTGAGGTCTTTTTCCAGACGATGCGGTAGAAACATTTCCGGCGAATAGCGGTTCCAGACCTTGATCGGGTGCAGATAGCGGATGTTTTCATCGGAATACACATCTAAAAAGAGCTGTGTGGTCTCACGGATTCTTGCTATCGTTTCAAAACTGTGGTGTCCGCGAAGGATCGGAAAAAAGGCTACCGTATCCATTTCGAACAGGTACGGGCAGGTTACGCAAAAAAAGTTTCCCATCATAAGATCGGTGAACCAGGCGGCCTGTAGATCAGAGAGTGAATCAAAGATATAAATGGCACCCTTTCCCTCTTTTGTGATAATGTTGTGAACTTTGACTGTAAAACTCTCGAATCCGGATGACGCGTCGAGGCAGTAGGTCTGTACACCGATAAAGTCCTCAAGGACAGATTCCTGTCCTGAGAATCGTATGTAGATCAGATTTCTGCCTTCACAGACCATCTGCCTTGCAAACGGCTCCGTAAAAATCCGGTAATCATTCAATGATGAGACTTGCCATACGACATTGTCACCCATGCGTATGTGGTGAAGCACCTGATCAAGACTGGGGATGCCTGAATTTACTTCTTTAAAAGAACCCATAAAAACCTCCTTAAACTTTGAGGACCGACGCTGTGTTTGCTTTTAGGATACTTTATTGTCGGGACAATGTAAATAAAAAATAATGAATTATAGTTGATATTAACTGGATTTTTATTGCGGATATGTTATTCTGCTTTTATGGAACTATTATATAGAGAAGCAAAAAACACATCAAAATGGAGGGCCACATTATGGAGAATTTATTTGGATCACCGATGGAACATCTTGCACATCTGCAGCCTGGAAAGACACGGTCTATCAGTCCGGAGAACAAAGACGGATTAAAGGGGAAAGCCGGAATGGCGACGGAAGGCACGGGAAAATCATGCGCACGTGACCTGGGACAGGGGTGGAAAGTTTCACCGTCAGAAGCCATACCTGCCAATTCTACACTTACGCTGGCGGATATCAGAGATCAGGGCGTGATCCGGCATATCTGGCTGACCTGTCCGTCGGAAGACTACCGGTCATTGATCATAAGGTTCTACTGGGACGATGAAGATAACCCATCCGTGGAGGTGCCGCTGGGTGATTTCTTCTGTATGGGATGGTGCAAAAGAGAAAATATGAGTTCACTCGCGGTCTGCGTGAATCCGTCCGGCGGCATGAACTGCTACTGGCAGATGCCATTTCGCAGGGCAGCCAGAATCACAGTTGAGAATATCGATGACAGTGATAGTATTATATACTACCAGATTACATATTCTCTGACAGAGGTCGGCGACGATGCACCTTATTTTCATGCGTACTGGAATCGAAGTAACCCTCTTGAGGAGAAGAAGAACCATACGATCGTCGACAGGATCGAGGGAAAGGGACATTATGTCGGGACCTATCTGGCCTGGGGCAGCAACAGTTCCGGCTGGTGGGGAGAAGGCGAGATCAAATTCTACATGGATCATGATCAGGAGTACCCGACGATCTGCGGCACAGGTACGGAAGATTATATCGGCGGTGCCTGGAACTTTGAATTTCCACAGGGAGAATACTGCAGGTTTTCAACACCGTATTCCGGGCTTCATCAGATTATCAAACCTGACGGACTCTACGCATCACAGCAGAGATTCGGTATGTACCGCTGGCATATCACGGATCCGATCTGTTTTGATGAGGACCTTAACGTCGAGATTCAGGCACTGGGATGGAGATCCGGTGGAAGATATCTTCCACTGCACGATGATATAGCCTCCGTGGCATACTGGTACCAGCTGGAGCCGCATCATAAGATGCGCGGCATTCCAGGCAAAGATGCCCTGGAAGTGAACTAAAGAACAATAACAAAAGAACGGTAATATAAAAACAATAAAACTCCTTGTAATATTCCCGAAAATGATATAGTATATATATCATGATACCCCAGGGCCCAAAAGTCATGTGTTTCATGCTTGCATGAAAAAACATGACCTTAGGGCCCGCCACAAACATAAGAATGCAGCCCGACAGGGCGGAATTCGCATGTTGTAAGGATTGCGAGAGCGCAAAGCGCGAAGCAATCCGAGGGTATCATGAAGGTGCGAGAGGTCACAGGGAAACTAGTGCTCTTTTTTCATGCTTGCATGAAAAAACATGACCTTAGGGCCCGCCACAAACATAAGAATGCAGCCCGACAGGGCGGAATTCGCATGTTGTAAGGATTGCGAGAGCGCAAAGCGCGAAGCAATC
>ENA-UOOI01001308-UOOI01001308.1-fermentation-metagenome-genome-assembly--contig:-NODE-1308-length-26638-cov-4.023624_pt1 | contig 26638 bp, 22 predicted proteins | sample MGYA00245779_ERZ724027 | MGnify/ENA primary metagenome ERZ724027 (study PRJEB28704, sample SAMN03018318) | fermentation metagenome | biome: anthropogenic terrestrial biome; feature: soil; material...
CCGATTTTGATGCTTCCGTCTTGTAACGAGTTGATAAAATTAATTTCCCTCCTCAACGTAGAAATTGTAATATCCGGTCTGGTTTTATTTAGAAAGTTAGAGAAGCGGGATTTGAACAGGTAGTATTTAAAAGGGTAAATTATCAATTTTAATATGAATGAATGATGCTTTTCCGCATCAAAAATAACATTCAGATCATAATGATGAACTTTGGATGATAACGGATAATAAATATTTTTTCTTTGCTGCTCAGACGTTAAAATGGTTACATCATAGCCCAATTTATCGGCAAAATAATTGGCTTTTTCCGTAATTACCCGTTCCAATCCTCCGGAAATGTAAAGCGAAGGTAAATAATAAACGATTTTCATATAGAACAAATAATTTGGCGATGATAATCCTCTTCCGTTGTTAAAGCAATCTCTTTTCCGGTCAAGGCTTCATTGACATATTTAGACGGCACGCTTACTTTGTGCGTAGCTCCCATCCTGAACCATTCGTATTCGATGTCTACGTGTCCAATATCAATGGCCTGATAACCGGCCTGATATAAATCATAAGCTAAAACCGTAGCCGTTGGACCTAAAGCAATAAGGAATAATACGTTTTTATTTTGTTCCAATGCTTTTTCCAAAATAGCATCATACTTATCGTATGCATTTATTGGAGGACAAAGAATACGTTGGATAGATGACGCGTTGTCGAATAAATCATTTCCAACTCCTAAACGACTTTTTTCCCCTTCGATAAAAATAATTGAACGTTGATTCCAAATTCGTTTTAGTAAATTAAACCAACGGGTACTAACCGTTTTCGACTTAAAGTCTATATAAGGTCTGGTAATAAATGTATTGTAATAACTACGACCGGGGACTAAATACGTATCCCAAAGAGTTCCATATAAGTAAAAGTGTGTTCTCCAAAATCGCCTTGCTCTTCGGGTATATCTTTCTAACCCCTGGAATGAATCTGAAATGCAGACTAAATGGTTCTCGTTTTGACTCTGTATAACTTCGATTAACCGACGAGAAAGCATATCCGATTGTTGTTGGAACCGAATGGGCTTCTTACCGATTAAAAGCATTTCTCCATCGCCAAATCGGCTGACAGAATACCGGTCTGCGATTATTTTTTCAATGCTTTCTTCTATAGAGAAGATAGTCGGAATAATCCGCTGTTTTTTTCTCAAAAGCAGGTAAAGCATATTATAAAATTCTACGATTAAATTGTAGTTTACCTTATCTGCAATTGTTTTCATTGAATATTTCATCTTCCTTCCCTTTCTTATATAATCGCGTCTAAAACTTTCTGCATCTGATTTTTCCATGATAAATATGCAACAGATTCTCTAATTTCAAGTGAAGCCCATGTGTTCTCCTGATAAAATTCAATTAAGAATTCAATATTGATTGGACTTTCATCCGCAGGAACTTTCATTACATAAGGCATTTCTTCAAAATCCTCATCTGTTTCAGAATATATAAACGGAATTCCACGGGCTGCATATTCCCTGTTCTTGAGCGTTTTAATATAAGTAATATTGCTACGATGCCGGGCTAAACTGCCAATGCCTATATCTGCACGGTCGAATATTTCATCCAAAGCAGTTCCGAATAATTGCCCGTATAAAATTACATAATTTTCCAATTGATTTTCCGTAATCAAAGGAAGTATTTCAGTCCTCTCCCTTTCTCCGCTAAATTCCCCTACGATATGAAAGAATACTTTGCAACCCTCGACTTTGCCTTTGTAATAATCCCTCATCCCGGCAACGACCCTGTCAAACCCATGCCAGTAGTGTATTTCCGCAACCCCGATCAAATGTAATTCCGATTGTTTGTGATTATTCTGTTTTAATTTGATGGAAGAAAAATCTATTCCGTTAGAAATACGAATGGTACGTTGTCCGAATATTTCAGTTTGATTCGAAAAAGTAACAATCGCATTCAATTGCTTCGCCAGGCTTTTTCTGAATAATTTATCAACAAACAATGAGCATTTACTCGCGAATGTGATATATTCCTGATCATAAGGGTAGGTGGGGATTTCCATCACTACTTTTATGCCTCTATTCCTTAATTGCTTCACAAAAGAAATTAAAAACGGATTGGCGTTATGCTCGGATCTCATATAGATGAAAGAGATCTGCTCCTCTTTTATATAAGCCAGAATAGGCGCATAATCGATCCTTTTTTTTATTTTGGCAGAGATTCCCGTCCCTAAATCGGCCAATATTTTGTCATCCGTCATCCATAAACGATGCCCACTATCCGGATCAATGCAATAATAGCAATTGACGACATTACAACCGCATTCTTTGAACCCCTTAACCTGAGCTAATTTTTTCTTACTGATGCCATTATATTCGGAATAGCCGCTAAAAGACAAAAATAAAACATTTTTTGTAATATGATTTATACTTGGAAAGTCCATGAATATAAATTGCGAATGAATAATACAAAAATAATCTTTTTATTTAAAAGGACAGCATTTTATTAATTCATTGATGTCCAGTAGAGGAGCTCTCCATTCCTGCTGAAAGCCCTGCAATTCATGTATCGGTTTGAATGATTTTAATTCTATAGGGAAATTAGTTAAAGAGCGTTGCACGGATAAGAAATAATCCTCAAATTTAAAACGTCCTCCTATAATTCCGGAAGAAAATTCAACCCATACATTCGGTATCCCGTATGAGTCGGAAATAATAAGCCCATGCAATGAACTGGAGATGATAAATTCGCAGGAACAAACAGTATCTATAAATAGTTTATAATTTCCGTAATGCTGAACATCAAAAATATATACCCCATCCTCTTGACGATATAAGTCCAATAATGCATTCTTTTTATCGGTATAATGTGGTATTATACCGACTCTATATTTTTTTCCTGTTGAACGGGGCTGGTAATACCGTGGAAGTAAAAGTGCAGGATCTCCGTACACTTCCGGGCAGTCGACCCCATGCTTTAAAAGATATTTCCTGCTTAATGGTCCACGAACGGCTAATACTTGCCAAGGTTTATGTACTAAAGGAAGATCAGGTGACAATACTCCACTTCCCCAAATAATGGTTTGTTCATTCGTTAACTGGCTGATGACACTACCGATGCACAAATAATTTATCTTTTTCCTGAATCTGGAAACATAGCTGTATTTATAAGGAATAACCTTTTTTCCGGATATAAGTCCCATCAAGATACGATTAAGATCATCCCCCAAATTATAAAATTCAGGATCCGACTTAGGAGGAATCCAGTAATTCACAGTAATTTTATTTCCGGGGATAATATCCATCAAAATATAATATAGCTGGAATTGTTTCCGTTTTAGAAATCTCCGTATTTTATCGGTCAGTTTTTTTATTTGATTCATCATTCTAATGTTTAATAAATTTAGGCAATACATTAGATAAAATTGATTTCTCGTACCGGTTAATACCCCATTTATATATTACGAATAAATAAAGAATAGAGAAGACTATAACTTGTAATAAAAAGTAGCCCCATGTTTGGGCAATGGTTATTTGTTCGACAATCAAATAAACAATCCCATCGATAATTAAAATCGGGAGTGACATTGTTACAATTTCTCTCCAAAATTTGGGAATATTTAAATGGATTGCCTTGTAATAATAGATATTCATAATGAGTATATTGCACAGAATGAGTGAAAAAGATATGCTGATAGCACAGCCGAGACCTCCGTATAACTTTGCCAAAGGTATGCTGGTAAGGCAACATACAATGGCCATGAGTAAATAAGTATATGATCTGAATTTTAATTTATTTTGTGCTTGAAGGATGGACATTCCAAGTGTTTGTATAAGCGGAACCGCCAGAGGAATCAAAATGATCAGCGCAATCAGGTAGGCGTCGCTATAATCATGTCCGGCCCATAAAATGATAAATGTTTTTCCAAAAAGAATAAATCCGGAGAGGATAAAAGCAATAATAATGAATTGTATCCTGCCGATCTTTATGAATAGATAGTCAAGTTCGCTCGTTGAATTTACTGTTGTAATTTTCGGAAGGAATACACTTGAAATAGCCGTGGAAAAACTGCTCAAATAGTTTTTAAACTGGAGTGCAACAGCGAATACGGCAACCGCAGAAGTCCCGACGAATGTTCCTAATATAATCTGCCCACTGCTCCAATATAGACGATCTACAACCATAATCAGAAATACCCAAAAAGAATATTGCATAATTTCCTTAAATAATGGTATATTAAATCGCTGAAACTTAATTTGGATTCGTATTTTTCGCAAGCAATACCACAAGTTCGCTGATAAATAGGAAATATTAAGTATTGTGATAAGCACAACCAATGCGATTGATTTATATCCCAACAACAAAAGCGGTATCATGATAATCGGTTGTAACAGGGTTCGCATGACCTGTAATCCCCGTTGAAATTTAAACCGCTCATATGCAATCATAATCGATTCAAATACGGACAATGGAAAAGATACTGCTATATTGAAAGTCATCAATAAAAGTAGTATCCGTATACGCATTAGTTCTTCAACTGTCATGGATTTACTGAACAAAATGTCGGAGTGGAAACTAAAAAATATTCCCGCAGCCAATGAAATTAAACTGATAAATCCATATAGGGTGAATAACATTCCCCAAAGTCCGGGTAGTTTTTTTTCTTCTCCTTTGCCCCGGTATAAGGCGGTATAACGTATGGTGGCGTTTCCGAATCCAAAATCAATCACGGAAAGATACGAAATTATGGATGCGGCTAATGCATACAGACCGTATTCAGATTGTCCCATCATCCTCAATAAAAACGGAGTATAAACCAACCCTATCAAATTGGCAAGGATGATGGATAGATAAGAAAGCGTGACACCCGTTTTCCTCTGACTCATAGGTCGATCTTTTTCAATATTATTCCTTTTAATTTGATTGTACACGGAAAAAGAAGTACGATCATTGTTTTAAAAGATATAAATTTTAAATATCGTTTGTAGAAACATCGTCCAAAGATACGGAACCTTTCTTTGAATGTAAGAATATTGGCTCTGTATATATTAGGATCCAATATATAAGCTATAAGTTTGTTTATTAATTGTTTTGATTGAATATCCTTCCCCTGTGCAAATAGAAGTAATTGCTCCGTCACAACTAAATAGGAATCGACATTCTTCATTGCATATTGTTTTGTCATAACAGAGCCGGCACGTAACCGACGTTTGAAGAATGTTGTATTAATATACCCACCTCGCTGTGCTTGCATATAAAGAAGAGCCGAAAATAGCTCGTCTTCGTGGATAATCCCCGGATAAAATCGTAAATGACAAAGTTCGATTAATTTAAGACGGATAAGATGAATACAAGGCGAGCATCGATATGATTTTTGGATTAACATAGTTGAAAGCATGGATTTTCCGGAATAAACCTGTTCTTCGTTGAGAACAGGTTGTTTGTAATCAAAAGAAATAGTAAAGTTATTATCTTTATTTAGAATAGCAGCATTGAAAAGCACAAAATCCAATTTATCTTTCTCTGCTTTTATATAACAATGCAACAGAGCATCTTCTTCTAAAAAATCATCGCTATCCATAAAGTAGATATATTCACCTACGGCTTTTCCTATTCCCCTATTCCGGGCTACAGATTGTCCTTTATTGACCTGTGAGAAATATTGTATCCGGTTATCCTCAAACGCTAACTTTTTTATGACGGACAAACTATGATCGGTTGATCCGTCATTGATAATGATGATTTCAATATCCCTTAACGTTTGGTTCATAATAGACCGCACCGCTTCTTCCACGTAAGCTTCCGTATTATAAACGGGAATAATAACGCTAACTTTAGGTTTGTTTATTGACTTACTTTGATCCATTGTTTTTTTTCAACATCATATTGCCTTACCACTTTTGCCGGATTTCCCAACGCAACACTATAAGACGGAACATCTTTTGTTACGACACTCCCTGCACCGATAACAACATGCTTCCCGATCCGGATCCCTGCCAATATAACACAGTTGGCACCTATCCATACATCATCATCAATTATAATGTGTTTTGTACTCACTCCCTGCTCTGCGATCGCTTTACCTATATCTTCAAAATTATGATCTAATCCCGATATAACCACATTTTGCGCCAGATTGACTTTATCCCCGATCGTTACCGGCCCGATAACCGTATTCCCCAAACCGATCCGGGTATGGCTTCCAATCACGATATTTCCAACGGCATTATTGATAACGGTATAATCTTCTATCACGGAGTAGTCGCCCATTAAAAAGATATTGAACGGAACGATATCTTTCCTGACGCTTCGGTAAATAACGGATCTTTTTCCTTTTTTCATGTATAGGAACTGCAAACAGCGCAACCAAAAACGGGGACGGGTCTTTACCGGATGCATCATTAAATGCAATACATTTTTTTTTAACCGGGGTGTTTGTCTGATTCTTTCAGTGAGTTTTGCCATATCATTCTCTTCTTTAGTTTCCGTGCCGGGTGTGAATAAATTTCCGGTTGACTCCTTTCAGCCTGAACAGGTTTATAAACATAAGAAAAAATAACAAGGGGATTTTCCTCAATGCCTTTTTTAACCGTTTATCAAATAATTCGTCCGGAAGAGCCATACTGAATGCTACAATTAAACAAAATAAAAGACCCCACCATTTCAAAGACCACTGCCAATGGAAAAAAGTAAAGACAAATGCTAAAAGGGTAATAGTCCCTAATAACAGCACACGAGGAAGCATCATCCATTGAAAGAGTTTATTACAATAATCCCAGTTGAGTGTAATAATTGCACCGGGTAGTTCTTTAATCGCTTGCTTTAATGTACCGTATTGAGCAGCCATCCAACGCCGGCGTTGACGGGAAAAACTCTCAGGATCCACTATTTTTTCGTCATAGATGAGTACATTCTCCAAATATTCAATATACACTCCTTCTTTTAACAATAAGACTTCCAACTCTTTATCTTCACCGGCAGACGAAACTTTAGGAATTTGTTCTTTAAACCAGATAAAATCGAAAGCCATACCGGAACCACTGAGCGCCGCCGATAGTCCGATCTGTGTTTGCCCTTTCCGGAAAAAGGAATTATTCATGGCTTCACTGGCTGCGTCTAATAAAGCGGTATCCGTTTGTGGATTTTTGGCGATTCGTTGCGCTTGCATCGCATAGATACCGGATTGATAGGCATTATTGACCTGAGAAAGGAAATCAGGTTCTACTGTATTATCGGCATCTAAAATAACGACGATCTCATAAGCATTTCTATCAATATCCTGTATGGCTAATTGAAGCGCCCTTGCTTTGGTTTGGCGTTCATTAACGATAGGCAAAACTTGTACAGGGAGCTCCGACAGTTGCCTGATAGTAGTATCTTGCATCTGATCGGAAATAACCACTATATGAAAATACTCCTTTGGGTAATTCTGTGTAAGAATTGATTGAACGGAAGATTCTATCACTTTATCTTCTTTATAGGCCGGAAATAGTACCAAAATACGGTTCTTTTTATCCGATTGCGGATAGGATTCCGAACGTTTGAATAAAGATAAGAACGCGAAAAAACAAAGATAAACAACAGACAAAGCTACATACGTAAATAGAATCCAATCCAGGATAATAATACTTTCTTTCATATTAATCCGGTTTTACATTCTGTATCCTGAAAAAATCCATACACCCTTTTATACAAGCTTTTGCTAAAGGGATCTTTAATCTGATTACAAATTTGAGTACATTCTTGGGGTATGCAACCAACACTTGATAAGCGATAGATAATGTACGACTTTTTCTGGTCCTGTTTCTTTGGGTATACAACAACCGATTACGGGTCAAGTAATAGATTTTAAGCGGACTCTCTTTGCCCGTACTGTTGCTTTCACTATGATAGATGCACGCCCGCGGTTCATAAACCAGTTCATAACCGGCTTTTGTGATTTGTGTACTCCAATCCAATTCTTCATAATACAAAAAATAACATTCCGGCATTAGTCCGACTTTCTCAATTACCTCTCTTTTAACAAGCATAGCCGCTCCATGTAAATAGGGTGTGCGGGAAAGAGTATCGTATTGTCCGTTGTCCGACTCGTTAAATCCTATTGTTTGGTTGCGGATGGTAATTTCACTAAGAGGGGTATATCCGGCAAATTGAATATGGCCGCAAGCATCATTAAAGAGTATCTTAGGAGAGGCACCGCCAATTTTGGGGTCCATTTGCATGGTCTCTACCAAGTAGTGAAGGGAATTGTCTCTTAAAACAGTATCGTTATTCAGGAAGAAAAGATAGTTTCCGACGGCTTGCCGGATACCTAAATTATTCCCTCCTGCAAATCCCAGGTTCTTTTCAGAACGGATCGTCTTGATAAATGGGTATCCTTTCTCTAGCAATAAGGATTCATCTCTTTTAGATCCATTATCTACAACAATAATCTCATAAGGGATGGAAAGATTGGATTGAACGGATTCAATCATTTTCGCGGTATCTTTGATTCCGTTGTAATTAACCGTAATAATGGATATCTCAATTGATTGCTTCATCACTGATTGCTTTATCAAGTTTCCGGCCTATAAATATAAACGCCATGCACATATAGACAATCGGCCCGTTAGGGAATTGCTGCAACATTTCATTGCCGTAAGCACAAGCCAGCATACCGGCCAGTCCGGCCAGCAAAGCGCACAGGGTTCCCCTTAATTCCTTATTACGTATTTGAAACCAGACATCATACAAACCTTTGACAAAAGTAATCAAAAAAATAAGTAAAAAAAGAGCTAAACCCACTACTCCGGTTTCTACCCAGACATAGACCAACGAAGTATCGGTCGGCAATTTATACATATAATCGCCCGGTTCGGCCCGTTTGGCTTTCCCGATACCTATCCCGAAAGGTTGGTTTTTCATAAAAACCCGCATCTCTGCCTGATTGGCCTTCCGAAGTTGATAAGAAGCATCCTGGGTAACATTGAAAGCCGATCGCATCCGGCGGATTTCAGTATTTCCATGGCCGATATAGGTATATTTAAAAAATACAAAAGCACAAGCGACCAGAACAATGCCGGGAATAATGATCTTCCATTGTTTAGAAAGCAGAATAAAGAAAGCATAGCCGACAAAAGGAACTGCTATAGCGGCGCGGGTACCGGAGATCATCATACCGTATCCGGCCAGCAAGGCTACTGCTATATAGTAAAAGCGAAGTGATTTTGAACGAATATACAAGGCCGTGATGGAGAAAACCACCATAGACATCCCCATTCCGCATCCGAAGCTGGCAGCATCGGTAAAAAAAGAAAAATAGCGAATACCCGAAAAAATGATATGGGTGCTGCTGCCTCCTGTTACATATAACCAGTATTGCTCTGCCGGATCAAAACCGATATATTTCTGCATCAAAGCTTTGAACACAGCCAATAGCGTCAGAACCGACCATAGAAGCAAAAATATCTTCAGGTATTTGTACCGGTTTAATAAAACAGCCGTAAGCAAAGGGAAAATAAAGAGATAAACGGCCAGCCCCCGTACGCCGGCAGCCCAATCGTCCAGTGTGGTTGCCGGATTGAAAACCAAAAGGATACAATATACCAACCATATTCCACTCAATAAGGTCAGCAGATTGCGTGCGCCGGTCCAGTCAATAACCCTGTCGCGGCTGCGGAACAGGGAGAAAATAAGCGTAAGCAGTAACAGTCCGTCCATTATAATTCCAGCCGGGAGGCTGGGTATATAACGGATTGAACCCATAATAAAATAATTGACCGTAATTACGCAGAAAAAAGCAAGTATCGGCCGCTCCAATAACCGTATCAACAGGTAGCCGACTAAAGGCGTAACCGCTAAAACCATTGCAGGAACCAACCCTGCCTTCAGGATAAGAGCCGACAATGCCCAAAGAGAAAATCCGATCAGGGAATACAATAAGGGTTTTCCCCAGAACGCCGATATGTCAGGCCGGACTCCCATACGCTATGATTTACCGGATGCCGTAAAACCGAATTGCGTATAACGGTAAAAAAGACGTTGCCAATAGGTGTAAGGGGGTAACATGCCGGTAAAACTTTCCACCACTTCTCTTTCCGCCCGGTCAAGGCAAATGAGTACCGGTGTTGTTCCGGATTGTTGCTGCAAACGGACGAATAACTGCTTGTCATTGTCTTTCCATACCCTGTCGGCCCGGGCGACCATTAAATTAAGAGACGCTTCCTGTAACAAGGCTTTCGGGATAGAATAAACGCCTATCGGTGCATGTTCTACGAGAAAAATAGTCCGTTCAAATCCTACCTCCTGTCTGACCAATTCACGGATACTTCCGGCAAACAGAAACTCCGGTGAAGCCGGATCGAAGTCCCTTTCATACCGTACGGATTGAACTTTAATTCCATGATTACTCCAATAGTCACTCAGTAAATCGATCAGGAAGCTTTTACCCGTACCGCTTTCCGTGCTAATGACATTCACAATCGGCCCGGGATCTCCCGGCTTAAAGTAATCCTGCAATCCATTGGCCATATATTGTATAGCTTTCTCCTGATAGGTTTTTGTATATCTCCGTTGCCGCAGTTTCCCTTTTCCCGGCAAAGCCCCCAGCACTTTTGCCCCGGTAAGGTATTCCGTCCGGATCCGATCCCTGAGGGTACGGTCCAATAGATCTACCAATAAGAAGAAACCGAGTAGAAAAATCAGGCTTCCGGCATAAGCCACCATTACCAGTTTTTTTCGTTTGGAGGGCTCCGCATTCAACGGAAAAACAGGCGGGTTGATCAATTTCAGGGAAGCGGAGTTCATCTCTAAGCTTTTAAGCCTGAGTCGGGCAGCATTCAAACTGGCTAAAATAGACAAATAATTGCGTTCGATAAAATCGATACTCCTTTCCTGCCTTTTGATAGTAGATCCGATCGGTGAAAAATGGGAGTATTGCTTGTCTAACTCCTGCTTATGGGTTTCTATAACTTGTATCTCCGCTTTGGATTTTTCCAGTTTCAACAATTCCTCCAACCATTGAGTCACAAAATTAGAGGTCGGATACCCTTCGCGGGTATATTTGCGGTTACTGAAACTTTGGGAGAAATCCATCAGTTCCTTTTCCGCCTGTCCCAATTGTTGCTTATAGCTATTTAACTGTTGTTGCGTATAAGTGGAAGAAGTGGAATCGGTATAAAAAGCCTCCATTTCCGCCACCCGGGTATTCAGGTCGGATACCCGGTTCAGTTTCGTCAGAAATTCGGCATTTCCCTTAAGATGTTGCATATTCTCATCCAATTGTGTTTCCAGATAACGAATAGAAGCATTGGCACTGTTGTATCGCAATAGCACATCCTGGTAAATCAGATTTAAATCTTTATCTAAAGCCGCCACCTGTTTGGTTTGTTCATTATAATTGATAATCCGGTTTCGGATATTATAATTAGTCAAAGAATCTTCGCCTTCTTCTAATTCTTTACCTACTCTTGCCAACTCTTCTTCGAAATAACGAATGGCATTACTTGTAGATCCGAATTGCAGGATCTGGTATTCTTTTGCATAAAGTTTATCTAATAAAAGCAGGGTCTGATAAGCTACACCGGGGTCGTTGGCCGCATAAAACACCCTGAGCATATCGCTGTTTCCCAAACGTACGACCCTGATCTTACTCAGGGCCCCATAAGAATAGTGCGGATGATTCCAGTTAAATAAACCGTACACAAAATTGTGGGGGGATGCTTTTTCATATCCCTTTAAATTTTCCACGGTCTTGTCTTCCGATGTTTTGTCAATCAGTTTTTTCACGTCCGGGGGAGTGATTCGTTGCAAATGCCGGTAATTGACTGCCCGGATATATTCATTGTCTTCATCAGGATCCCCATAGATCATATGCCGGGCGTATAGATGCAGGGAAACCTCATGCAGGGTCTCCTTGGAAAGGATAATATTGATAATGTTATCGATCGTATTATTGACAACGGTGGAACTCTGGACATTAGTCTCTCCCGTTTCCATGGCATATCCCGATACGATACCGGTATAAATGGTCATATCCACCGGATAGGAACGCTCCATATTGCGCGTGGCGAGAGTAACCATCAATGCAACCAATAAAGGGGCTATGATCAGCCACCACCGTATCCGGTATAAAAAACGAAAGATATATTGTAAAAATTCCATAGAACCTATCGGTTGAGAATTTTTGTTTTGGACAAAACTTCCAGTTGCAGTAGCGCCCGGTTTAATTCCGACCGGGTTTGCTCGTATGACTCAAGGGCACTCATTTGGATACTTTTGATCTGGCTCAATTCCCCGGCCTCGATATTTCCGTTCAGGAAATCCTGCTGCGCCAACTCGAATTGGGTATTGGCAAAAGAGAGTGATTCCGCTTTTAACCTTAACACGGATAGTTCTTTTACGGCTTTGGTGTACATTTCGATAATCCTTAGTTTCTGTTCGTCATGCCACTTTTCCATCTCCACTTGCGTCGCTTTGGTTTTCAGTTGCTGACGGGTGATCCGGTTTTTCCGGTCAAAAAAATCATCGAAAGGAATCCCCACCGATACGCCGATATTATACCAGTTTTGTCTGGCGCCGGAATATTGATAAAACAGGGGCGTATCGATATCGGAAAAAGAGGAGTTAATCCCCATCAACCCCCATTGATAAGTAGAATTGAACCTGAAATATTTTAACCAACTCCTTCTTTCGGTTTTTAATGCGCTGGCTTCTTCTTCCATTTTCACCTTATAAAAGTCGACCGCGGCGCTGTTTTTGGCATTTTCAAACAAGACATCCAGGGGGGGTAACCGTAAATTTAAATAGTCCTTGGGACTTAACGACTCAATTCCTTCCTGGGCCATTCCGGAAAAGGCGGGGAACAGAATCCACAGCCAAAAGAAATATCCGGAGATCTTGTTCATCTTGTTTTATTGCTCGTATTATTAAACATCTTCTTTCTGAATAAACGCAGTAAATGTACGGAATATTATCCGAATATCCAACCAGAGCGAATAGTGCTGTGCATAATAAATATCCAGTTGCTTGCGTTCTTCGGCCGATAGTTTTCCCGAACTCCCCCTTTTTTCTACCTGCCACAGCCCGGTCAATCCCGCCGGAGCGATAAATCGCTCTATACTCTGGTCTTGTGTGAGCAGTTCGGCCTCATACAACGGCAACGGGCGGTTGCCCACGACAGACATATCACCCTTTAAAATATTAAATAATTGTGGAAGCTCGTCCAAACTGTATTTGCGAATAAAATGACCTACTTTGGTAATTCTCGGATCCCTTTCAATTTTAATGAACGCATTTCCATTCTTTTTCCGGCTTTTGGAAATATATTCTTTTTCCGGCACAATACAATCATCACCAACCAGGAACGTTTGATTTACCTGCCTGAGAAGATTACCATCCGGAACTTCAGGGGTATGGATATGATATTCCGTTTCCGGTGAATCAGCAGTATATTGATTGAACTTTTCCACCTCTTTCAACCTTCTATCAGCATCCGTATACATCGACCTGAATTTCCAGAAATCGAAAATACGGTAGTTGCTGCCTACCCGCTTTGATTTATACAATACAGGCCCCTTATTCTCCATCCAGATAGCTACAGAGAGAATAATCATCAATGGCGAGAGTATAATTAGTGCGAACAGGGATACGATAACATCAAAAACTCTTTTTGTTGCCGGTATTTTATAAGAAGTAACAGGCGTTTTTTTGGATACTCTTTTCCTTTGCAGCTCCGGTTGGTATTTCCTGATAAAATGAAAAAACTGACGTAGTGCTTCAGGTTGAACCGTAGGCGGGCATGTATCATTCACCCCGCTACGGATATATTGCAACCGCTCGTCGGGATTCAGTTCTTCCGTTACCAACAATATATATACATACGGAAAATTTCTCCGAAAATAGTGTATATTTTCAATATCTGCATCCGGTCTGTTTCGTTCATAAAGGATAATCGTGAATTTTTCCCCGGGGTGGGTGATCAGCCATTGTGCCGCCTGCTCATGATCTTTGAAGACAAACGGAGTTTCCGAAAGTACATTTTCCAGTTTCCGGGAAATGTACGTAGTCAATTGTTCATTCTTCCCTATATAAATAACCGCGGGGTTCACTTTAGTACCTTCCTGATCCTGATCTTCAGTTCCATCGGGTTAAATGGTTTCAGAATATAGTCGTCTGCCCCTTCTTCTAACATCCGGATCCGGGTAGCGCTGCTTTCCTCTCCCGAGAGAACAATGACGGGTATAGTTTTAAATAACCCGTTCTTTTTGATATATGAAAGAAATTCATCCCCATTCATTTCAGGCATGCGAATATCCAGAATAATCAAATCAGGTGTATGCCCCTCATACAACCACTCTATCCCTTTAACCGGCGTATCGAAATATGTTATATCAAATTCATTGGATAAATAAACGGAGATAATCTTAGCTATAGCGATTTTATCGTCAAGTATCAGAATTTGTTTCTTCATTCCTCCTCCTGCGTAGGTATCTATCCTTTTTGTAATCTCTGCAATAGTGGCTGTAAATCCTGTCATTTGTCGTATACTATATTTTGGTTGGGATTCTTATACCAATCTTTCTCCAAGGCGCCCCCACTGGTTGCCCAATTTTCCAATCCGGAATAAGCAACCTTGATAGATGTCCATTCTAAAGGATATTTAGCTGGGCCAGGAATAGCCAATCCCCAGATCATGTTGCTTTTTGACGTATAAGGTTTCTCGGTGGAGTTATCGTCGGCTAAGCCAAACTTACTTTTATCCGCTTTGTCGGTAGGTTGAAACCCGGCCATGTGAACTTCCTGCCTTTTGACCTTGTATCCCCCGTTTATAATAAAGGCATTGAGTTTATCGATGGAGATGCTTGCCTGGTCTAAAGGAGTAGTGAAGTGAATGGTAAAGTCGACCTGCCTCGGGGACACATTATTCTCCGATCCTTTTACCGTATTGGTCATTAAAGGGGAAGAATGTCCCAGTGCCTCATGCGCGTCATCAAAAGCGGGAATGACCGCGTAGGTTTGCCCGGTTTCGAGCCCATTGCTTTGGGTAAACACATTCCCGTTTATGCCCGCGGTATTACTTCGTGTAATACTGCTTATCATCCCCGGGGTGATCCCGTCTAACTGTATGCCTACTGCCAGCCTTTTGGATGCCCCCGCTGCCCGTAAGGTTACTTGCAATGTTAATTGGATTACTTTATTTTGTTCATTGGTCTCGTAAATAGGCTGTACATCCAATACCACGTCGTTCATATCATAGTCGCCCAGATAAGGCCAGTTGTCTTCGAACAAATAGGTGAGACCCAAGCCCTCGGAGATAATCGGAAACCGCGGGCTTGCCGGAGGAGTGTCGGGGATAGAGGTGTCGTTCCCCCCTTTGTTATACTCGGAGGCGGGGATGATCACTGTTGATTCCCCTACCTTCACGAACCTCACGTCCTCTCCCGTAGTTCTGCCTTTATCAGATGTCCCGCTTCCCGGAAGTTCTTGGTAATTGGAACATTCCACTTCCAATTCTCCCTGAAGTTCAAAATTCGTGTAATCAGGAACGGCAACTTCATTTATTTTTGCCAGAGCATTTCCGGCAGCCGGTCCCCGGATGATTTTCGCCACTCCGGAGGTCGAAACGGTAAGTCTACCTGTGACGGTAAGCATGGCATTATCCGCGAGAGTTATCGTACTGTTTAGCATCGTCAGGTTCCTGGCTTCCAGCAGTCCCCCGGCGCCTATGTTAAACGTGAGCTCAAAGGCCGCTTCGTTGGTAATAAGGAACTGTCCGTCATTGTTAATCGTACCCTGGGCACCGGGAGGAGTAGAAAGACCCAAAGTATGCACTTCGAAAAAGCCCGTGTTGGTGAGGACAAAAGTATTGCTCGGGAAATTCAAGGTTCCCGAAATTTTCACGGTCCCTTCGTTCTGGAAGTTTCCCTGAAGCGAAAGCGCGTTGGCATCCCCGGTACCGTTGTTGATGATAAAGTTGCCCTTGTTCACCATCGTGCTGCTACTATACGTGTTCATCTTCCCACTCAGGTTGATGTCCCCGTAATTATACAGATAACGGATATTGGACATGCCGGATGTTTGGATCGTTCCGCTATTGATGATTTTGTCATTGTCCCCATCCTGGGAAAGCGTCATGAGTTTCCCTTCCTTGCCGAATTCTCCTCCAGCCGCGACAATTAATTGACTGCCGCTGCTGCTGTTCAACTTAAAAGTTCCCCCGTCCGCGTTGTTGATAAACTTGCCCCCGTTTTGAACGATTACCGTCCAACCGCGAAGCTCTATGTTTGCTGAGGTGTTTTCCCAAGTTCCTTCGATGTATATGAAAGAGTTCGTCCAGTTGAAATCAAAACTTCCCCTGAAAGTTTTTCCCGCGGGAATAACATATGCGTGAGAAGTCCAGAGGCTGGGGGCCTTGTTTCCCTCTCCCGATAGTTCAAAAACACTAGTACCGTTGATTGCGGGAGTCGGGTAAGTGGTGGAAGGGCCCTCTGTAGAGCGCATACTCACTGTGCTGCTTTCCTGGGATTGATACGCCGCTCTTGTTTGTACTCCCGTCTTCGGAGTGAAGTCCACGGACAAATTTTCACCGGAAATACTCACGGTTTTTACAACTCCCTGACCGGTAGGACTTGTTTGGCGGACGTAAACTGCCTCGAGGTCCGAAGGGAAATCCACGGCGCCAACCCAATTCTGTCCCTGTTTTGCGACCCCCTTCGCCAAAAGTCGGGCCTGTGGAGAAAATATAGGGTTAGTATCGAAGACCTCCACCTGGTAGTAGTATTTCCCGTTAAACCTATCATCAACTGTTACCGTTAATTTTCCTGCTTTTATTGTAGCCCAATCGAAACCGGCAGGAACGGTAACGCCGTCTTCGAACAATGAAGACCCTGTACCTTGATTATCCTCGGATGGTTGATAATAATCAACTTCACATCCCGGTAATATCAAACTGATCCCAAGGGATGCCAAAATTAAAATTAAGGAAAATATTTTTCTTATTATCATTACAATTATTTAATGTTTAATTCTATATTATCAATTGCGTAGCCACCTTAAAAGCCGTGTTGTAAATTCGGATGTCATCCTGTTAGTAAATTATTTATCAAGTTGTTGTTTGAATTTTTTTGATATTATTTTTATTCCATAATCTTCCTTAATCTATTGCTTTAGCGTTATTAATTACACGAAATAGACATGTTTTGTTATTTTTAAGACTCTTCATTCGGCACCCAGGAAACAGGAATATTCGAAGAAACGAATAATCTGAATCTTTTTATCCTTCTAAAGGATCAGAACAAAACGGATGATAACATTTTGCAACAAGTTAACTGCATTCCCAACTCGTATACGTAAAATACTATAGTTTATATTCTTATCACAAGATTATATTAAATAACGGATCAAAGGTACACTGACTTTTTGAAATAACAAAAAAAGGACAAATATTTTTATCTATTTAACATAGATAATATTTATTCTATGCTTTTAACTAAGGTTAAATTCATCAAATATTCTACGAATCAAATGCTTCAGTTGCTTGCACTGAAAACATTTTTCGTTATTTTTAACGATTAAGATAATAAATCAACGCATCAAAAGTCCTTTTTTTTACAAGATATCTATTTCGCAGGAAACAGATTACATATTGATATATTATGATTCTGTTGAAAATAAAAAGAGATATAAACAGCCCGAGAATGAGTGGAATCAAAGATCCCTTCTGCAAAAATTACGGGATATTTTTGTTAAACAAGCATAGAAGTAGTCCGATAAAGCTTGAAATAAGCCTAAGGGAATTGAAGATCAAAGGGAGACTGTAACCGTATCACCCTCGCTAACAAATTTCACCGGGGATATTTTTTGGAGTTCCTTCAACACATTTTCAATACCGGCCTGTTTGGTCGTAAGGGTATAGCTGTAGTCCAATGCCGCCGGCGTTTGCACACGAAACTGCACCTTGAATTCCCTCTCCAGCACCTTCAGCACGTCGGCAAGGGGGGTATCATAGAAGTGGAGTATGTTCTTCTTCCACAATGAGGCGTTGGACGGGTTGATCAGGTTCCGCAACGTAGTCCGCCCGGTAGACTTATCGTATTCGATCTTCTGCCCCGGTAGCATCGGATAGCTGTTTTGATGCACATGGAAAGAGGTCCTCCCTTCATCGAGCACCACCTCTATTGTATTGTTATCGCTATAGGCATTTACATTGAAAGAAGTTCCCGACACCTCTGTTTCCGTATGTTGTGCGTGGACTACGAAAGGCCGATTTTTATTGAATCCTACATTAAAATAAGCTTCTCCGTCGAGATAGACCTCTCTTTTTCGTAACCCGAATTTGTTCGGATAACGGATTCGCGTATCTGCATTGAGGAATACTTCAGTACCGTCCTGGAAAAAGATCCGGGCATCTTCTCCCCTGGGGACATATACCTCTGAGTAGGTTGTCTCAGAGAAAAGATCAGTCTGCCTGTTCAGATAGAAACCTAATCCGGAAATAAGCAACACCGGCAAAAGAATGGCGGCCACCCTGAGCAAATTCTTCCTGATACGGTTTTGGTGGATATTTTTACTGATTCTTGTGTACAGGAGATCGGACTGCAAGGGGGTGAATGATTTACCGAGATCAGGATCACCCTCCATCAGATAAGCATCCCTGTCGAGCAGATCCGACAAACATTGCTGACCTTCGATCGTAGAAGAGAACCAATCGATCACCTCTAAGGCCTCCTCTTTCGACGCGGTCTCCGCTATAACCCTGTTAATAGTATTTTTACCCAATGATTGCATTCAAACTCGTTTCTATTTAGAATAAAGAAGACTTTAGAATTTCGGATTTCAAAATTTTAGAATTTCATCATCCACACTTTTTACTTCTTGACTTCTGAACTTCTGACTTCTAATTTCTCAGTTCTTAGTTCCTCCAAATTATGAAATCAACCTTCCCACCTTTCCACTTTACCACTTGTTTTATATAGACACATACCCGGGCAAAAGAAATGAGTCCCCATGTATGTTTTTATAACAACAGCATCCTGATCTGCTGAAACCAGGATCGTAATATTTTCAAAGATTCCTGATAATGAGATTTTACCGTATGGATCGATATTCCCATCTGATCGGCAATCTGCTGGTTGCTGTCGGACGTTTTCAATTTCCGCATGCAGATCTCCCTTTTCTGGGGCGGAAGCTGCTCTATACCTTTGTAGAGCATTTCGTACATCTGTTTTTCTTCCACTTCATTTAAAATATCATCATATCCGGGAAGATCGATCTGCGCATTGACATAGTTAAGAGAGACTGCGTCCTTGTGATCGCGAATCATATTCAGAATATAATTCTTCGTCATCGTATAGAGATAGTTCTTCAGATTGATTTCTATATGAATATCTGCAGTGGACTCCCATAATTTCACAAACACATGCTGTACGGCATCTTCCGCCATTTGTACGCTTTTAAGATATTTCAGCGACAACGAATAGAGGTAGCGGTGATATTTTTGATATATCACGGAGAAAGCCTCTTTATCCCTTTTTTTTAATAAAATGAATAAAGCGTGATCCTCATTTCTGTCCTGTCCCCGGAACTCTTTTTGCATAAAGCTACTCTTTTACCGATATGATCGGGTGGGAAAGTAATCAGGTGAAAATCCCAGATCCCAGATCCCATATTTCAGGTCTCTATTCTTTGTTCTTTACTCTAATGAAACATCTTAACGATCCGCTCAATGCCTTTCAGCAGCAGGTCGACCTCCTCTTTGGTATTGTAGAAGGCGAAAGAAGCACGGACAGTGCCTTCCACGCCCAATTCACGCATCAAGGGTTCGGCACAGTGGTGGCCGGTACGGACGGCGATTCCCATCTTATCGAGCAAGGTGCCCATATCGTAGGGATGAATTCCATCCACCAGAAAAGAGATCACGCTGCTTTTATCCCCGGCATTTCCCAGAATACGCAGTCCCGGCACGGAGAGCAACTTTTCGGTGGCATACCGGAGTAACCCGTGCTCATAGAGATCAATATTTTCCAATCCGATGGAAGAGATATAGCGAAGTGCGGCGGCCAACGCTGCTGTTCCCACAAAATCGGGAGTTCCCGCTTCAAACTTGAACGGTAAATTGTTGTAAGTCGTTTTCTGAAAAGAAACACTCGCAATCATCTCCCCACCGCCCTGGTAAGGGGGAAGGGCATTGAGCCATTTCTCTTTTCCATACAATACGCCAACCCCGGTCGGGCCATACACCTTATGGGAAGAGAAGACCAGGAAATCGCAACCGATCTCCCGCGCGTCCACTTTACGGTGCTGTACACTTTGGGCCGCGTCTATCAGGACGGGGATATCATGCCGGTGCGCTGTTTCCACGATCTTACCGACAGGATTGACCGTACCCAGGACATTGGAGATATGGGTAACGGCAATCATCCTGGTACGGGAAGTGATTTTTTTCTCCAACTCATCCAGGATCAGTTCGCCGTCGGCATTGATAGGAACGACTTTTAGTTTCAGTCCATAATATTCACATTGCAATTGCCAGGGAACAATATTGGAATGGTGCTCCATGGCTGTGATCAACAACTCGTCACCCTCCCGGCAGAAGTTCCTGCAAAACGACGACGCTACTAAATTGATCGACTCCGTGGCGCCCCGCGTAAAGACGATCTCATTGGGAGACGCCGCATTGATAAATTCCTGCACCGCTCTTCGCGAAGCCTCATGCTCATCGGTGGCCGCCTGGCTAAGGAAATGCACCCCCCTGTGTACATTGGCATTCACCGTCGTGTACATCTCATTAATCTTATCCATCACACATTGGGGTTTCTGTGTAGTGGCGGCATTATCCAAATAGACAAGCGGCTTTCCATATACTTCCCGTGAAAGTATCGGAAAATCGGCACGTATCTTATGTATATCTAATTCTTTCAATTCTATCTCGGATTTGGGATGTGGGAACTTTAGTAAACTAAAAACTAAAATCTAAAAGTGAAAAATCTGCTATTCCAATTATCCTATTATTCTCATTAGCACATTGGCACCTATTAATCATCACCTAATCACTCAACCACCTTGCTACCTATCACTTGCATACCGCACAATTCCCGCAACGCATCAGTTCGCCGCGGAAACGCTTGTCGATAAGGGTGACCAACCGCTCCTGCAGCACAGGGATGCGGATCATGTCCACCACGTCGCGCGTAAATGCTACCATCAGCAACAGGCGGGCCTCATCCTTGTCGATACCCCGCGCACGCATATAGAACAGGGCATCCTCATCGAGTTGCCCGGTGGTGAGTCCGTGGGAGCATTTTACATCATCGGCGTATATTTCAAGTTGCGGTTTGGAGAACATCTGCGCCGTGTCGGACGAGACCAGGTTACGGTTTGTCTGATATGCCTGCGTTTTTTGCGCATCCTTCTCAACCCGTATCTTCCCGCAGAAAATACCGGTTGCCTTATCCTTCAACACATTCTTAAATAGTTCATTGCTGGTACAATGGGGTACCGCATGGTCCAGAAAGGCAAAGTTATCGATATGCTGCGTTTTATCGCAGATAGCCAATCCCCCCGCATGTGCTTCAGCATGCTCACCGAGCAAACGAAACCGGTAGTTATTGCGCGTATAGCCGTTGTGAAGGGTAATCCCGCTCGTCACCACATTTGAATTCTCTCTTTGGTCACTGAAGAGATTACTCAGGCGCGTTACCTTCTCCGAATTTTCCTCAAGCTCGTAGAAATCGACCTGAGCCGAAGCACCCGCAGAGATCTCAGTTACCTGGGTCACCACGAAATGAACATCATCCACAGCATGGTCACAGGCAAGCAATTTCACATGAGCATTCTCTTCGGCGATGATCAGGATTCTCCGGTTCACGTTCAGATCCACACCGCCACGCAGGATATTGATCAGCTGTAATGGTTTTCCGATCTCTACATTTTCAGGTACATACACCACGAAACCGTCCTGGGCAAACATGGTATTGTAAGCCACCACGCCGTTATCGGTGATATCAGCAATCCTGGCATAATGCGCCTCAAACTGTGCAGGATACTCTTTCGAGAACTGCTGTAAACTACCTGCGAAAACACCGTCGGGTAAACCTTCTGTTTGCCCTGTTTTATCGTAATACCTGTCGTTAATAAGGAAATAGGTATGTGTGGAAAGGTTGGGCACGTCACATTTGAAAGCATCGTAAGGATTAACCGGGATGGGAATATTCCGGAGGTTCAATCCCAGGTCTGCATCAAAACTGCGTACTATATTCGAGTGCTTGTAATCTTCCTGTTTGGAAGAAGGAAATCCTATCTGTTTAAAAATAGCGAAAGCTGCATCCCGATGCCTGTTCAATCCTTCTGTGGAATTGGCATCCAGTTCACCGCGATACTGTTCAAACAGGTCTATATATTGTTGTTCAATCATTTTTATTCAGGGGTTACGGCTTTACCAGCCAGTCGTATCCTTTCTTTTCGAGTTCCAACGCGAGTTCCGGCCCGTCCGATTTAACAATCTTACCCGCGTACAGAACATGCACGAAATCGGGCTTGATATATTCCAGCAGACGCTGATAGTGCGTGATGAGAATAGTGGCATTCTCTTGGGTCTGCAGTTTATTTACCCCTGCAGCCACCACTCTCAGTGCGTCGATATCGAGTCCTGAATCGGTTTCATCGAGGATAGACAACAGCGGATTGATCATCGCCATCTGAAAGATCTCGTTTTTCTTCTTTTCACCTCCCGAAAAACCTTCGTTCACCGAACGGCTTACCAACTGGCTATCTATGCCCAACAGTTCCCGTTTATCACGCATCAATTTCAGGAAATCGGTGGCCGAGATAGGTGCCTCGTTCCTGTATTTTCGCTGCTCATTGACTGCGGCACGCATGAAGTTGACCATACTCACACCCGGGATCTCTACCGGGTACTGAAAGCTGAGGAATATCCCCTCACGGGCCCGGTCTTCAGGTTCCATCTCAAGCAACTCCTTTCCCTTAAAGAGAATGTTGCCCCGTGTAACTTCGAATTTCGGGTTGCCTGCCAACACAGAAGCCAGCGTGCTTTTTCCGGATCCGTTCGGTCCCATGACCGCATGCACTTCTCCGGCATTCACTTCCAGATCGATCCCTTTCAGTATCTCCTGTTCTTCTACAACTGCGTGCAGGTTCTTTATCTTTAGCATATTTGATATTTTATAAATATTAACCAGCGGCTGTTTTTATCCGGCCGCCTGGAAAACTGATTATTGTATATAAAAATTTGATGATTTAACGATTTAGTAATGCAATAATTCGTGCTGCGCACGTTATTCACTCACTTTGAATAACCACTGAATTTCCATTGAATTACTATCGAATAACAACTCTTTCTGTGAAATTGTTCTCTCCTTGTCTTATCCCTTTTCCTCTTCCGCCTCCTTGATCTTTTTGAAGAGATCTGAAGCGAACACGAAATCATTCAGTTTCTCGTTATCCGTTCCCATTACTTCCGATTTGTTTCCCTCCCACTCTTTGATTCCTTCATTGATAAAGATCACCTTGTCGCCGATGTTGATTACCGAATTCATATCGTGCGAGACCACTATCGTCGTCATGGAAAAATCTTTTGTCAGGTCGTAGATCAACTCGTCGATGAGTTGGGATGTCTTCGGATCGAGGCCCGAATTGGGTTCGTCGCAGAAGAGATATTTCGGATTCAGGGCGATGGCTCTCGCGATAGCCGCTCTTTTTTTCATACCGCCACTGATCTCCGAAGGGTAAAGATTGGCTGCCTCCAACAGGTTCACCCTTTCCAGGCAGAACTCGGCCCGTTTCTTGCGTTCCCGCCGATTTTTCCGTGAAAACATATCCAGAGGGAACATCACATTCTCGAGGACTGTCCTTGAGTCAAAAAGTGCTGCTCCCTGAAAAAGCATTCCTATGTCGCGCCGCAGCCGCCGTACCTCCCTCGATCTGAGCCCGATGAAATTCCTGCCGTCGTACCGGATCTCGCCCGAAGTAGGAGAGATCAGCCCGACAAGGCATTTCAGCAAGACAGTCTTTCCTGAGCCGCTCTTGCCGATGATCATATTCACCACTCCCTTTTCAAAAGCGGCATTAATATTGTCGAGGACAACCTCTCCGTCAAACTCCTTCCTCAGATTCTTCACTTCTATCATAACGGCCCTACTTCTTTATCCCATTGCCAGCTGAGTGAACACCAAATCGCATACCAGTATCAACACACTGTTGATCACTACGGAATTAGTGCTGGCCTGTCCCACCTCCAAGGCCCCTCCTTTCGCGGTATATCCGAAATAAGCGGCAACGGAGGCGATAATGAAACCGAACATCATCGATTTGGTGATCGAATACCAGATAAACGATTCCCTGAAGAAAGCCTGGATACCATATACATAGGTCTCTACGGACGGTGTTCCCAGCACCAGGCAGATAATATATCCGCCGAACAGACCCGTAAACATGCTGAAGATAACCAGTACCGGCATGAATGTCACAAACGAGGATATCTTGGGAAATATCAGATAATTGGCGGAATTCACACCCATAATATCCAAAGCATCGATCTGTTCGGTAATACGCATCGTCCCTATTTCCGAAGCCACGTTCGACCCTACTTTACCGGCCAGAATGAGACACATAATGGTCGATGAGAACTCCAACAGGATGATCTCACGCGAAACAACACCTACCGTAAAGCGGGGCAGCATCGGGGAATCGATGTTCAAGGCGATCTGTAGCACGATGACGGCGCCAATGAAAAAAGAGATGATCACTACGATCCAGATAGAGTTCACTCCCAAAAAATAGATTCCCTTTATGAATTCCTTCATAAATTCACTCATCCTGTCCGGAATGGTAAGCACCTTCTTCATCAGCAATGCATACTCCCCGACACTTTCTATGGAACGGATAAAACTCATGTGGCTTTATTTGATGCAAAGATAGTTATTTTATTTTTTTCCGTCCGCGACGGTTCAGAGATCTTTCAACAAGAGATCACTGTTTCCTTGGCGAAGCCCCATACGGGTGTTCATCAATGCTTCCCAGTGTTCCTGAAAATCCCCGTCGATATCGATCATGAAATCTTCCGATCCCTGTTCATCCAATTGGGAGATCAACCGGTCTACCGTGATCAGATTAATATCCATAGCGGGCTGGAAGGCCGGCACACGCTCGTCGGCGGCAGAGGGGGTCACGGAAATAATCTTCAGATCAAGCAGTTGACTCAGGATGTCGTTGGTAAGCCGACCGGGCACCTTACATCTGACTGAGATCTGATCGGCGGTGAGAGGCGGCTTCTCATCGGCAAAGCGTTGTACAATTTCCGCAGCGATCATCAACGTGAAGAAATCCCTGTACCGCCGGCTGATATTGCGCGTCTCCTTTTCGAATGAGAACTTCCGCACATTCTGCGCTGCATAGGAGATCTCCGCGCCGATCAGCACAATGAACCAGGACATCTGTATCCACAGCAGCATCAGGGGAATAGCAGCAAAGGTACCGTAAATAGTATTATAACGGGTAATCCACATCTGTCCGCTCAGGTAGAGCATCTGGAAGAACTGGAATGCCGTTCCGGCCACAATTCCCGCTATCAACGCATTCATGAACTTCACTTTAGTATTGGGCAGGAATTTGTAGAGCGCCGTGAACAGTAATATTATTACCACAAAAGGAACAATATCCAGTAAGCGGGGAATAAAGGGATACAGTATATAAATGATCTTCAGCGTATCGTTTTGCGGGTAGCTGAAAATGTTCAGCGCATTGACCAGGATAAAGAAGACAGGCATAAAGAGCACCATGGCGGTGTAATCGGTTACTTTCCGTCCGATACCCCTCCCTTTGCCTACCTGCCATATTTTATTCAGGTTGTTCTCGATGTCGTTAAAAAGGATCAGGATGGTGTAGAGAAACAACAAAATACCTATTCCGGCAAATACACCTCCCCCTTTTGCCTCCTCAAGAGAGTTGTCAATTATCTGGAACAGGAGATCGAGAAATTCGCGCGTCCTGCCTTCTGCCGAAACATCCTCACCGACGGTTATATCTGAAGACAGGGCCGGAAGTGCCGTCTCCGCTTCATATAATTCATAAATCGTATCCACGGTTCTCATCTCCGTGACGATAGCAGCCGTACTATCGGATCCCGATCCGGGCCCTGCCACAACTATCTCCTCCGAAGGCCTGTTCCCCAGCATAAAGCTGAAGATACTGCTCTCCATGATATTCTCGATTCCGAACCCGCGGGCAATGGCGAAGATGATGGCCAAAAGCGGCACGATGGAGAGAAGGGTCCTGTATGTGAGTGAACGGGCGCTGGCGGCGATATCCAGTTCCTGCACGTTCCTGACGGTGAGCATGACTGTCTTTATGGCATCATACAGGATATTCCTTTTGCCGGAGAGCGTTTCGGGATTCTGGCGCCAAATCTCGTACGACAGGAAATGGATCAGATCTTTCACTCTGATCCTCAACCGCTCAAGCCTGTCCGGTCTTTCCTCTTCCGGTTCGTATCTCTTTCTCTTTTTCGCCATGACTTCATTTCAAAAAAAAAGCAGCCGGTCTGTAAGCCGGGTTCTGTATACCGACGAATCGGATGTTTGTCATTTATCTACGGAAGAATGTCTCCACCCTCCTTTAGCGGCCTACCCCTCGGCATCGGGCGAGCAACCCTACCA
>ENA-UOOI01001309-UOOI01001309.1-fermentation-metagenome-genome-assembly--contig:-NODE-1309-length-26632-cov-4.465553_pt1 | contig 26632 bp, 19 predicted proteins | sample MGYA00245779_ERZ724027 | MGnify/ENA primary metagenome ERZ724027 (study PRJEB28704, sample SAMN03018318) | fermentation metagenome | biome: anthropogenic terrestrial biome; feature: soil; material...
GCGGCCGCTCCCAGCCGAAAGTGGACCGCATCAACTATTACGACAACCTGTTCCATAAACAAAAATAACCGCAAGGCCATCCGGAAGGGTGGCTTTCTTCTTGCCGTTTTGTACCATAAATGCTCGAAGGCCGGCCGCCCGCTGCCGGCGGGAGGACCGATCCATCCTCCGGGGAAGGGCGCGGCGGGGACATTTCGGGGAAAATCCGGGCGGTAAGAAAGCCGCCCTTTTACAGGCGGCTTCAGGAGGGGAGAAATATTATGAAAAAGCATTGGACATGCTCTTGTAGTTAGTCTGCCGTCCGGTGGTCCGGTATTCCGTCCACACCGCCGGATGTTATGCAGTGTTTCGATTGACTGATGTCAGTATAACCGGTAAATATGTCTGAACCATAACCAACTTGTTAAAGGAACTTAAAGTTACAGTGAATAAATTTTTGCCTGCCTCCCGTCCCCCGCAAGCAGGAGGGAGTCCCGCCGCGCCTTCCCGGAAAGAGGCGAAACGGGCCCTGAGCAAATTCCCCTGCGCTTGCGGAGGAATTTTTATCCCCAAAATGGGAAAAATCCGTATTTTCGTGTATATCGCCGCATTCTCCCGCCAATGATTTTTCTGTAATCAGAAAAAAGGAGATCCGGATCATGAAAATATGGGAAAAGTCGGTTCTTCTGGCGCTGATCCTGGCGGTTTTGTTCAGCTTCACCGGCTTTACCGCCGGGTGTGAAGATATTCCGAACCATGTGCTCCGGCTGCATGTGCTTGCGAATTCCGATTCCAAGCAGGATCAGGAGCTGAAACTGAAGGTGCGCGACCGGATCCTCGCGGTCAGCGCCGGCATGATGGACGGCGTGCACAGCCGCGCGGAGGCGGAACAGGCCGTCGGGTTGCGCATGGCCGAATTCAAGAAAACCGCGGAAGACGAAATCCGCCGGGAGGGGTTCGATTATCCCGTCGATGTGCAGATGTCGAAGACCTATTTTCCGACCCGTCAGTACGGCAGCGTGACGCTGCCCGCCGGAGACTACGACGCCCTGCGGGTCGTGATCGGTTCCGGCAAAGGGCACAACTGGTGGTGCGTGCTGTTTCCGCCGCTGTGTCTGCCCGCGGCGGAGGACTCGGAACAGCTCAAAGACGTGTTGAACGGCGACGAGATGAAAATCGTGGAGGGGGACGGCGGCTATCAGGTCAAGTTCAAGTCCGTAGAGGTTTTCGAGCAGGTGCAGGACTGGCTGCGCCAACACGGGCGGGATTTCTGATCCCCGCCCTTTTCCGGTTCCTTTTCCGCCCGCTTTTATGATATAATGAAAGCAACGGCGGGGAGGTGTGTCATTGCTTCGGTTCATTTTCGGCCGCGCGGGAAGCGGCAAAACATACGAGGTCCGGAATAAGCTCAAAGGACTTGCACGTTCCGGCAAAGAAAAGCTGATGCTTCTCGTACCGGAGCAGTCGTCCTTCGAGAACGAACGCGCCATGCTGAGGCTGCTCGGCGCGAAAGACGCCAGAAAAGTCTCCGTGATGAGCTTTTCCCGCCTTGTGGACGCGGTGCAGCGCGAATGCGGCGGCTTTGCGGGCAGAAGGCTGGACGACGGCGGCCGCAGCATGTTCATGAGCCTGGCGCTTGAGCAGGTGAAGGACGAACTCCGGGTCTACCGGAAAAACGCGGAGGGCACCGAGCTGGTCGATCTGCTGCTCGGCGTTCTGACGGAGTTCAAAATGTGCGGCGTCGGCCCGTCCGATCTGGAAAAAGCCGCCCTGCGCCTCCCGGAGGGCAATCTGCGCCGGAAGACGGAGGAGATCTCCAAAATCTTCGCCGCCTATGACGCGCTGGTGGCGCGGAGCTTTGTGGACCCTCTGGACGACCTGACCCGGCTGAAACATATTCTGCAGGAACACCCTTTCTTCGACGGATACACGGTGGCGATCGACTCCTTCCAGAGCTTCACCGTGCAGGAATACGACATCGTCGAGCTGATCCTGCGGCAGGCGGACGACGTGTGGGTTACGCTCTGCGCGGACGGTCTCGGCGCCGGAGGGGACGCCGGGCTGTTCGCCATTGCGCGCAGGACGGCGAAGACGCTGCTTCGGCTCGCTTCGCGCAACGGCGTCCCGGCGGCGCCGCCCGTCGAGCTGCGCCCGGGCGCAAGATTCGGCAATCCGGCGCTCGCCGCGCTCGAGGCCGGCGTCTACCGCCCCGTGCACCCGGCCTTTCGGGGCGAAAAGGACGGCGTCACGCTGTACGAGGCGAAAAGCCGCTATGACGAGGCCGAGTTCGTCGCCGCCTCGATCCGCAGCCTCGTGATGGGTGGGGAGTATCGGTATCGGGATTTCGCGGTCATCACCCGTTCGACCTCTTTGTACGACGGCATCCTCGACGCGGCCCTGGAGAGCCGGGAGATCTCTTTTTTCATGGACCGGCCGGAGGCGATCGATGCCGAGCCGCTGATGCGCCTCATCCTTTCCGCGTTTCAGATCGCGGAGGCCGGATTCCGGTCGGACGATCTGTTTCTTTACCTCAAAACGGGCCTCGTGGGCCTTACGACCGAACAGATCTCGGAGCTCGAAAACTACACTTTTGTGTGGAAGATTTCCGGGCGGCGCTGGACGGAGGAATGGACCGAGAACCCGGAAGGGTTTGCGGAGGGGATGAGTGAGTCGGACGCGGCCCTGCTGCGCCGCGTGAACGAAAGCCGCCGCAGGGCGGTCGCCCCGTTGCTCCGTTTCGAGAAAGAGACCGCCGAAGCCGACGGGGAGGGGATGGCGGCGGCCGTTTATCATCTGCTCCAGTCGGTCGGGGCGGCGGAAAATCTGCGCACTTTTGCCGCCGGGATCTCGGCGGCGGGCGACGCGCAGCTCGCCGAGCGCGAACTGCGCATCTGGGACCTGCTGATGCAGATCCTCGACCAGCTTGCGCTTGTGGTCGGCAAAAACAAAATCACCCGCGCGCGCTGTGCGGAACTGCTGAAGCTCGTCGTGCGGACGAGCCGGATCGCGGACATCCCGCAGGGGCTCGACGAGGTGATGGTCGGCGACGCGGACCGCATCCGCGCGGCGGGGCCGAAAGTGGTCTTTGTCGTCGGGGCGGTGCAGGGCGAGTTCCCCATGGCGCCGGGCGAAGGCTGCCTTTTCAGCGACGCGGAGCGGAAGGAGCTGATCCGCCTCGGGTTGCCGCTCAACGACACCGCGGAGGGGGTGGCCCTTCAGGAGCGTTTTCTCGCCTACTCCGCCATGAGCGCCGCGTCGCAGCGGCTGACCATTACCTATCCCATCGCGGACGGCGAGGGCCGCGCGCTTTCGCCGTCTTCCATCCCGGCGGAGGCGTCGGCCGTGCTGGGGGGGCTCCCCGTCCTGACCGGGGAGATGCTGGACGAGACCTGGCTGGCAAACGCGGAGGTCCCGGCGCTTGAGCTCGCCGCGCGCAGGTGGAACGACAATTCCCCGCTTTCCGCCACGCTCCGCGAGCTGTTCCGCCGGCGGGGGGACGCCGACCGCATGGCGGCGGTGTCCCGGGCGGCCTCGCGCGCTCCGGCGCATTTTGCGGACCCGGAGGTCTCCGGCCGGCTGTTCGGCCGCAGCATGACGGTTTCCGCCACGCAGATCGAGCGTTTCGAGCTCTGCCGCTTTCAGTATTTCTGCCGCTACGGCCTCAATGTGCGCGAGCGCAGGGCGGCGGAACTGAACGCGCTGGAATACGGCAGCCTGATGCATTTTCTGCTCGAGAGGCTTTTCCGGGATACCGGCAGCGGCAGGATCCTCGCGATGGAAGAAGGCGAGCTGCACCGCATCATCCTGCAGCTTCTGGACGAATACGTCCGCACGATGTTCGGCGGCGCGGCGGCGGAAACGCCGCGTTTCGCCTATCTTGTGACCCGCATGGCGGACCCGGCGCAGATCGTCGCTTTACATATCGCGCGGGAGCTGTCGCAGAGCGGCTTCTCCCCCGCCGATTTCGAGCTTCCGATCGGCGGCGGGGTCGGGGCGCTCGTTCTCCCGCTGCCCGGCGGGGGGGAGGTCCGCGTCGACGGCAAGATCGACCGGGTCGACCTGATGGACCGGGGCGGGGTGCGCTATCTGCGCATCGTGGACTACAAGACGGGCAAACGGGAGTTCCGGTTCTCCGACCTGGTTTACGGCATGAACATGCAGATGCTCATCTATCTTGCCGCCCTGTGCGAAAACGGGCGAAAACGATACGGCGAGTTCCAGCCCGCGGGCGTTCTGTACATGCCAGCCAACGCGCCGGGCGTCCCGGCGGAGCGGAACGCGGCCTCCTCCGACCTTGCGGGCGCGCTGGGGAAAAAGCTCTGCATGGACGGCATCGTCCTGGAGCGGCCCGAAGTCATCGCCGGCATGGACCGCAGCGCCGAAGGGCGCTATATTCCGGTCGGGCTGAAAAACGGACTCCCGTCCAGCCGGAAGAACGTCTATTCCGCGGAAGAGATGAAGCAGATCCTTTCCTATCTGAGACAGCTGATCGTGGAGATGGCGACGGAACTTCGGCAGGGCGACGTGGCCGCGTATCCGCTGCTGGGCAGCCGCTACGACGCGTGCGAGTGGTGCCCCTACTCCTCCGTCTGCGGCCATGAGCGCGGCGACCCCGCGCGGGAGATGCGGGACTGGGACCGCGACGCGGCCATCCGGGAACTTTCGGCGGCGAAGGAGGGGACAAAAGAATGAACAGGGACTGGACGCCGGACCAGACCGACGCCATCCGGGCGCGTGGCGGGACGCTGCTGGTCTCGGCCGCCGCGGGCTCCGGCAAGACCGCCGTGCTTGTGCAGCGAGCCATCGAGCGCATCACCGACGGGGAGGCCCCCTCGGATGCGGACCGCCTGCTCGTCGTGACTTTCACGCGGGCGGCCGCGGCCGAAATGCGGAGCCGGATCCAGAGCGAGGTCGCCCGCCTGCTGGAAGAAGACCCGTACAACACCCGGCTCCAGCGCCAGCAGATTCTGCTGCAGCGCGCGCACATCAGCACGATCGACAGCTTCTGCTCCGACCTCGTCCGGCAGAATTTTTATCTGCTCGACGTTCCGCCGGATTTCCGGATCCTCGAGGAGAGCGAGGCGTCCGTGCTGCGAGCCGAATCGTCCGACGAGACGCTTGAGGAGTATTACGGGAAGGACGACCCGGTTTTTCTGAATTTTGTGGAGTCCTTCGCGTCGAGGCGCGACGACGCCGCGGTGGCCGCGACCGTCGGACGGCTGTACGATTTCATCCAGTCCCATCCTTTCCCGTACGCGTGGCTGAGGGAAAAGGAAAAGCTGTACGATCCCGGGGTGCCGGCCGGCCGGACCGTCTGGGGGGAAGCCATCTTCGCCGACGCGGGCGAGGCCGCGGACTACGGGATCTCGGCCCTTCAGAGCGCGATCTCCATGATGTCCGGCGAAGAGGCGGTCGAGCGGGCGTACGGCGACGCGTTCCGCGGCGATCTCGCCGGCCTCACGCGTCTGCGGGAGACAATCCGCCGGAAAGACTGGGACGGCGCGGCCGACAAGGTAAAGAGCTTTCCACACCAGAAACTGAAGCCGCTGCGCGGCTACGGCGGGAGTACCCTGAAATCCCGCGTGCAGGCCCTCCGGTCGTCCGCGAAGGACGCCGTGGACGAGATCGCGGAGTTGTTTTCCTGCACGCAGGCCCAGTGCGAAGCGGACATCGCGCGCCTGCGGCCCGTCGTCTCAAAGCTGTTCGAGGTGACGGAGCGGTTTTCCGCCGTCTTCGAGGGAAAAAAGCGCGAGAAGCGCGCGCTCGATTTCAGCGACCTCGAGCATCTCGCCCTGCGCCTTCTGACCCGGGAATCGGAGGGGGGATTTTCCTATACGCCGGCCGCGGCGGAGATCTCGTCCCAGTACGACGAGGTCATGGTCGACGAATATCAGGACACGAACGAGACGCAGGACCTGCTCTTCCGCGCGGTTTCGCACGGTGGGAAAGACCTGTTCCTCGTCGGCGACGTGAAGCAGAGCATCTACGGCTTCCGGCAGGCGATGCCGCAGATCTTCCTGCGCCTGCGCGCGCAGTTCCCGAAGTACGACAAAAGCGCCGGCCGCTACCCGGCCTGTGTCACGCTGGACCGGAATTTCCGGAGCCGGAAGGGCGTGGCCGACGCGGTGAACTTCGTGTTCCGCCAGCTGATGAGCCGGCAAGCGGGAGAGCTTGACTATACGAAATCCGAGGAGCTGATCCCCGCCGCCTCCTATCCGCCCGACGCGGAACCCGCCGTGGAGCTGCAGGTCGTGGACCTTTCGGCGGGCGGGGAGAAGGCCGACAGCATCCGCGCCGAGTGCGAGGTCCTTGCGGAGCGGATTCAGCAGATGACCTCCGGCAAGCCTTGCATCTTTGAAAACGGAAAGATGCGCCGGGCCGTCTACCGGGATTTCTGCATCCTGCTGCGGAGCGCCAACCGGCCCGCCCACGAATACGTCCGGGAGCTCACGGCGCTGGGGGTGCCGGCCTGGGCGGAGACGGCGGGCGGCTTTTTCGAGACCTACGAGGTCGCGGCCGCGCTCTCCATGCTGCAGGTCATCGACAACCCCATGCAAGACATCCCGCTGCTTTCCGTGCTGATGGGGCCGGTCTGCGGCTTCACGCCGGACGAGATGGCCGGGATCCGCATCGCTTCGCGCGGCGGCAGGTTGTATCCGGCGGTGGTTTCCGCGGCGAAGGCGGGGAACGCGCGCGCGGCGGCATTTCTGAAACAGACGGAAGAACTCCGCACGCTGGCGGCCACCATGCCATCGGACCGGCTGATCCGCGCGGTCTTCCGCAGGACCGGCTTTACGGACCTCGTGCAGGCCATGCCAAACGGGGAGCTGCGCCTTGCCAACCTCCGCCTTCTGCTGGAATACGCGCGGAAATACGAATCCTCCGGCTATAACGGCCTCTCCGGCTTCCTGCGCTTCCTCGACAGGATGCGGCGCAACAGCGGCGACCTCTCGGCGGCCTCCGCTTTGAGCGAGTCGGCGAACGTCGTCCGGGTCATGAGCATCCACCGGTCGAAGGGGCTGGAATTTCCGGTCTGCATCCTCGCCGGCTGCGCCCGCCGGTTCAACACGGAAAGCCCGCCGGTGCTGCTGCACCGGGAGCTCGGGCTCGGCATCCGCCTGCGGGAGAAGAACGGCATCCTGTTCAACACCATGCCGCGCTCCGCCGTGGAGCGGGAGATCGCGCGCGACGGCATGAGCGAGGAACTGCGCGTGCTGTACGTCGCGATGACGCGGGCGAAGGAAAAGCTGATTCTGGTCACGGCCCTCAAAAATCCGCGCCGGACGTTGGAAAAGCTGGCTTCGCAGATCACCGGCGAAGCGAAGATCCAGCCCTACGCCGTGCGCAGCGCGAAGAGCATCTCCGACTGGCTGCTCCTGTGCGCGCTGCGGCATCCGGACGGCGGGGAACTGCGGCGGATCGCCGGCGCGGAGGAGATCGTCGTCCTGCCGGCTGCGGAACCCTGGTCGGTCCGCGTCGTCAGCCCGCAGCCGCAGGACGAAGAGCAGGCCGAAGCGGAACCGGTCCCCGCGTCCGCGCCGGACGAAGGACTTCTCAAGAAGATCGAGGCCGCTCTCGATTTTCGGTACCCGTTCGCCCCGCTGCGCGGCGTGTGCGCGAAGGTCGCCGCGTCCGAGCTGGCCGCGCGGAGTTTTTCGGCCGAGTATGCCGCGTCGTCGCGCCCGGCCTTCCTGAGCGAGAAGGGCCTGACGCCGGCGGAGCGCGGGACGGCTCTGCACGCCTACCTGCAGTTTGCGGATTACCGCGCCGCGGTCGAAGATCCGCAGGCCGAGCTCACGCGCCTCGTTTCGCAGGGGTTCCTGACCTCCGCCGAGGCGCAGGCCGTGGATCTCGAGCGGGTCGCGGCCTTTTTCAAAAGTCCCGTCGCGCGCCGCATCCTCGCTTCGCCGTCCGTGAAGCGCGAATTCCGCTTTGCGGTCGAGATTCCGGCGGGGCGCGTGGAGCCGGGCCTTGCGCCGCCCTTTTCCGAAGAGCCGGTCGTTCTGCAGGGGGCTGCGGACTGCGTGTTCGCCGAGGAGGAACAGCTCGTCATCGTCGATTTCAAAACCGATCGCACGCGCGACCCCGCCGCCCTGTGGGAGCACTACCGGGAACAGCTGGACCTGTACGGCTTGGCGGTCGCCCAGTGTACCGGCAGGCGGGTGAAACAATGCCTGCTCTACTCCTTCTTTATGGACCGGGAAATAACAGGCGGCGTGTCGTCGCTCCCAAGGCCGGGCGTATAGCGTTGTGGAATGGAAGGCTTCCTGTGCCCGGACAGTCTAAGGAACTGCTCCCGCGCGGGCGTGGCGGCGTCAATCTCCGCCGTTTAGCCCGATAAAAGTGACGAGTCCGCTTCGGCGGGAGAGCCGCAAGCGACTCCCGTAGGCAGAATCCACGCTTGTGGTCGGGTCGGGGCCGCATATCAGGCACAAAAAGCCCGCAAAAATATTTGACCGACGCATTGACATTGCGGCTTAGGCATAGTATAATAACCTCTTGTAAAACAAAGAAGGATACGGCGTTCACGCTTGGTATTCTCACCTGTGGGGAAAATCCGGCACGGGTCAATACGTGATTACCGGGGACGGGAAGTTTTGTGTATTGGCGCGCAGGCGGAGTTTGTCTGCGCGTTTTTTGTATCAACTTGAACCAAGTCGTTTTTGGAGGTGCTTAACTATTAGCAACAGGGAACTTCAGATCAACGAGAAGATTCGCGACAGACAGGTCCGGGTCATCGGCCCGGAAGGCGATCAGCTTGGCCTGATGTCGTCCGCCCAGGCGCTGCAGAGGGCGATCGAAATGAATCTCGATCTGGTGAAAATTGCTCCACAGGCGACTCCGCCCGTTTGCAAGATCATCGACTACGGCAAATACCGTTTCGAGCAGGCCAAACGGGAGAAAGAAGCCAGAAAAAACCAGCATATCGTAGAGATCAAGGAGATCCGCCTTTCGCTCAATATCGACACGCACGACTTCGATACGAAAGTCGGGCATGCGCAGCGTTTTCTGAAGGAGGGCGACAAGGTCAAGGTCTCCATCCGTTTCCGCGGCCGCGAGATGGGCCATCCGGAACAGGGGCATGAGATCATGAAACGCTTTGCACAGGCGCTCAGCGACCTTGCCAATGTGGAGAAGCCTTCCAAGATGGAGGGCCGCAATATGCTGATGTTCCTTGCGTCCAAACCCGCAAAGTAACATGAAATTAAGGAGGGGCAGTCCATGCCTAAGATTAAGACGCATACCGGTGCCAAAAAACGCTTCAAACTGTCGAAGACCGGAAAAGTGATCCGCGCTCACGCCTACAAGTCCCACATTCTCAACAAGAAGACGACCAAGCGCACGAGAAACCTCAGAAAGACCACCGTCGCAGACAAGACGAACGTGGCGCAGATCAAGAGACTGATTCCCTATAAATAACCGGGTTGGCGCCGTTTGAGACCAACCGTGTTTTGGAGGTAATGGAATGGCACGTGTAAAGGGCGCGCTGATGACGCGCAAGAGAAGAAAAAAGACATTAAAACTGGCGAAGGGATATTTCGGCTCCAAGAGCAGACATTTTAAGATGGCCAAACAGGCGGTCATGCGTTCCGGCAATTATGCGTATATCGGCCGCAGGGCGAGAAAACGCGACTTCCGCCGCCTGTGGATCACCCGGATTTCCGCCGCCTGCCGGGCGGACGGGGTCAGTTATTCCGTGTTCATGAACGGCCTCAAAAAAGCCGGCGTCACGCTGAACCGGAAGATGCTCGCCGAGATCGCCGTGGCCGATGAAGCCGCTTTCAAAGGGCTCGTCGAAAAAGCAAAGGCAGCGATTTAAAACGTCTGTTGTGCGCCCGGGAGAACCGGGCGCATTTTTGTATGCGGGGGAGTTGCTGTGCCGGAAGAGATTACAAGCCGAAAAAACGAGACGGTCCGGGACGCGGTCCGGCTTTCCGGTTCCGCGGCATACCGAAGGGAAAAACGTCGGTTCGTGGCGGAAGGGGCGAGGCTCTGCCGCGACGCGGCGGAAAGCGGCGCGCCGGTTCTCGCGCTGTTTTATACCGGCCAGGCAGAGGAAAAATACGCATCCTCTCTCGCGCCGGCCTTCGGGAGGGCCGCGAGACAATATCGGATTTCACCGGAAGTCGCCGCCTGCCTTTCCGAAACCAAAAGCCCGCAGGGCGTCTTCTGCATGTGCGAAATGCCGGACGGCCTCTCCGGGCTTCCCACCGCGTCGAAGGGCGGGCACTGCCTGGCGCTGGAGAACATCCGGGACCCGGCCAACCTCGGCGCGATGCTCCGCACGGCGGAGGCTCTCGGCATCCGTTCGGTGTTGCTTTGCGGCGAATGCTGCGACGTCTATTCCCCGAAGGTGCTGCGGGCGAGCATGGGCGCGGTGTTCCGACTCCCGCTTTTCCGCGGCCGGGATGCGGCGGAAACTTTGAAAGCTCTTGAGGGCAGGGGGTTCACTACACTGGCCGCCGTCCCGGACTCCTCCGCCGTCCCCGTGACCTCCCTGCGCCTTGCGGGGCCGGCGGCCGTCGCCGTCGGCAACGAGGGGAGCGGCCTCACCGTCGAAGCCCAGCGGGCGTGTTCCCTGCGCGTGACCATCCCGATGCGCGGCAGGGCGGAGTCGCTCAACGCCGCCGCGTCCGCGGCCATCCTGATGTGGGAACTGATGCGCGGAGGAACGGAAGGTGAGCGAGAATGACGGAACGCGATCCCAGAATCTACTGGGTCTGGCTCCAGCACGCGCTGGGCGCCGGAAGCTCGAAGTACAAAAAAATTCTGGCGTCCTACCCGTCTCTGGCCGATTTTTATCGCGCCGGCAAAGAGGGGTGGCTGCTGGAGGGGTATTTTACGCAGAAAGAGATGCGCGGTCTATGCACCTGGACCCTCGACGACGCCGCCGCGCTCGCGGAATACTGCGGCAGGCTCGGGCAGAGGATCGTCACGCCGGAAGAGGAAGAATACCCGGAGCTGCTCCGGCAGATCCCGAATCCGCCCTGCGTGCTCTACGTGAAGGGCGGGCTCCCGGATTTTGACAGCCGGATTTCCGTCTCCGTGGTCGGCACGCGCCGCGCCACCCAGACGGGCAGGACCGTGGCCCGCAGCATCGCTTTTTCGCTTGCGAAAAGCGGGGCGGTCGTCGTCAGCGGCGGTGCGCTCGGCATCGACTCGGCGGCGCACAAGGGGGCGCTTCAGGCGGGCGGGGTCACGGTCTGCGTCCTCGGATGCGGCATCGAAGCGGAGTACCTGATGGCGAACGCCTCCCTGCGCGACGCGATTGCGCAAAAGGGCGCGCTCGTTTCCGAATATCCGCCCGGCACGCAGGCCTCGGCTTCCAATTTTCCGATCCGGAACCGCATCATCTCGGGCCTTTCGCTGGGGACGCTTGTGGTGGAGGCCGCAGCGCGGAGCGGTTCGCTGATCACCGCCGATTTCGCTCTGGATCAGGGGCGCGACGTTTTCGCCGTGCCCGCGGATGTCTGCAGCCCCGTTTCCCAGGGCGTGAACGCGCTGATCAAAAGCGGAGCGAAGGCCGTCAGCAGCGCGGAAGAGATCCTGGAGGAGTATGCGGGGAGATTTCCGGATAAATTTAGCCTTGACGAAAACGCCACAGATGCTATTATAAATGATAACGATGCAATGCTCTCGTCCCCCGTGCCGCACCCGGAGATCCCGGCCGGCGGGGAAGGGGAGCTTTCATCCGACGCGCGGACCGTGCTCTCCTGCCTTGACACGTCGCCGCGCCCCATCGCTGAGATCGGCGCGAAAGCGGGGCTCGACGCGGCGCGCCTGCTCGCGGCGGTGACGGAACTGGAGCTTTCGGAGGCCGTGCGCTCCTATTCCGGCGGCCGCTACAGCCTGCCGCGTCCGTCTTTGCAGGGCAGGGGAAGATTAAAAATGTGAGGTGGCTATATTGTCTAAGCTGGTCATCGTGGAATCGCCGGCAAAGGCTAAAACGATACAGAAATATCTGGGGTCGGGCTTCAACGTGATCGCGTCCATGGGCCATGTGCGCGATCTGCCGGAACACCGCCTGAGCGTGGATATTAAAAACAATTTCAAACCCAAGTACGAGATCATCAAGGGGAAGGAAAAGCTGGTCGAGGAGCTGAAAAGCAAGGCGGAAAAGAGCGACTCCGTGCTGCTCGCGACGGACCCGGACCGCGAAGGGGAGGCGATCTCGTGGCACCTTGCCTATCTGCTCGGCCTGGATACGCAGGGGCGCAACCGCGTCACCTTCAACGAGATCACCAAGACGGGCATTTCGTCCGGCATGCAAAATCCGCGCAGCATCGACCTCAACCTTGTCAACGCGCAGCAGGCCCGCCGCATCCTCGACCGGCTGGTCGGCTACAAGCTCAGCCCGTTCCTCTCCCAAAAGATCCGCCACGGCCTCTCCGCCGGGCGGGTGCAGTCCGTCGCCGTGCGCATCATCGTTGACCGCGAGGAGGAGATCCGCGCCTTCAAGCCGGAGGAGTACTGGACCATCGACGCGAAGCTGCTCCCGAAGGGCGGGCGCAAGGTCTTCGGCGCCTCGCTCTACGGCGACAAAAACGGAAAGATCGCGATCACCGGCAAGGAGCAGTCCGACCGGATCCTGGCGGAGCTGAAGGACGCCGAGTTCGTCGTCGCAAGCGTCAAGAAGGGGACCCGCCGGAAGGCGCCGGTGCCGCCTTTCTCGACTTCCACCATGCAGCAGGAGGCCTCCCGCAAGCTGGGGTTCCAGGCGCGGCGCACCATGAAGGCCGCGCAGGAGCTTTACGAGGGCGTGGAGATCGAGGGGATGGGGGCGACCGGCCTCATCACCTACATGCGCACCGACTCCCTGCGCATTTCGGAAGAGGCGATCCAAAGCGCCGCGGAATATATCCGCGACCGGTGGGGCGGCAAGTATCTGCCGGAAAAGCCTCGGCATTACAAGTCCCGGGCCAACGCGCAGGACGGCCACGAGGCCATCCGGCCGACCATCCCGTCGCTTTCGCCGGACAAAGTGAAAGCCAGCCTGTCTTCGGACCAGTATAAGCTGTACCGCCTCGTGTGGGAGCGCTTTCTGGCGAGCCAGATGGCGAACTGCATCCAGAACACGGTCCAGGCGGACATCCGCGCGAACGATTATCTCTTCAAGGCTTCCGGCTATACCGTCAGCTTCGACGGTTTCACGGTGCTGTATGAGGAGACCCGGGACGAGGGGAGCAAGTCGGAGGGGGCGCTCCCCGAGCTTTCCGCGGGGATGCCGCTGCGCCTCAAAGAGATCGCGGGCAACCAGCATTTCACCCAGCCGCCCCCGCGCTACACGGAGGCTTCGCTGATCAAGGCGCTGGAAGAAAACGGCATCGGCAGGCCGTCGACCTATGCGACGACCATCTCCACCATCACGGCGAGGGAATACGTCGTCCGCGAAGGCAAGGCCCTCAAGCCGACGGAACTCGGCGAGACCGTCACCAAGCTGCTCAAAGAGCGGTTCCCGAAGATTGTCAACGTCAAATTCACGGCGCAGGTGGAGAACGACCTCGACAGCGTCCAGAACGGCCGGACCGACTGGGTCGAGGAGCTGCACGAGTTTTACGGGGACTTCGACAAGACCCTCAAAGAGGCGAAGGAGGCGATGCAGGGGGTCAAGATCCAGCTCAAGGAAGACGTGACCGACGTGATCTGCGAAAAATGCGGCCGCCACATGGTCATCAAAACCGGGCGGTACGGCAAGTTCCTCGCCTGCCCGGGGTATCCCGAATGCAAAAACGTCAAAAGATATGTGCAGGAGACCGGCGCCATCTGCCCGAAATGCGGCGGCAAGGTCATCGTCAAAAAGACGAAGAAGGGCAGGACGTTCTACGGCTGCGCGAACTACCCGAAGTGCGACTTCATCTCGTGGGATGAGCCTTCCATGGAGCTGTGCCCGAAGTGCGGCAAGACCCTGCTGAAGAAGAAGGGGAAGCATCCGAAATATTACTGCGTCACGCCGGGCTGCGGCTACGAGAAGCAGGAGGAAGAATGAGGGTACGGGTCGTCGGGGCCGGCCTTGCCGGGTGCGAGGCGGCGTGGCAGCTTGCCCGCGCGGGGATCGAGACGGATCTCTACGAGATGAAGCCGGTCCGCTTTTCGCCGGCGCATATCAGCCGGAACTTCGCGGAGCTGGTCTGCTCCAACTCCTTCAAGGCGGAACGCGCGGAGAGCGCGGCCGGCCTGCTGAAGGAGGAGATGCGCGCCTTAGGGTCCGTTTTGTTGCCGTGCGCACAGCGGTGCCGGGTGCCCGCGGGCGGGGCGCTCGCCGTGGACCGGGAGGCCTTTTCCGCGGCGGTCACGGAAAAGATCGCCGGGGACCCGCTGATCCGCATCCACCGCGAGGAGGTCACGGCGGTCCCGGAGGACGGCGTCGCCGTCGTCGCCACGGGCCCCCTGACTTCGGATTCGCTGGCGGCGGGGATCGCCGGCCTCTGCGGCGAAGCCCTCAGCTTCTACGACGCCGCCGCGCCGATCGTCACGGCGGAAAGCCTCGACCGCGGTGCGGTTTTCGCGGCTTCACGGTACGGCCGGGGCGATGACGACGCCTACCTGAACTGCCCGATGGACCGGGAGGAATACGGGCGCTTCCGGCGGGAACTTGCGGCGGCCGAGCGCGCGCCGCTGCACGGCTTCGACGCCGCCGACCCGAAGGTCTACGAGGGCTGCATGCCGGTCGAGGTGATGGCGGCGCGGGGCGAGGACACGCTCCGTTTCGGCCCGATGAAGCCGGTGGGCCTGCGGGACCCGCGAACGGGGCGCCGGCCCTGGGCCGTGGTGCAGCTTCGGCGCGAGAACGCCGAGGGGACGCTCTACAACCTGGTCGGATTCCAGACGAACCTGAAATTCCCGGAGCAGAGGCGCGTCTTCGGCATGATCCCCGGGCTTTCGCACGCGGAATTCGCGCGCTACGGCGTCATGCACCGCAATACGTTCCTGAATTCCCCCCGCGTCCTGTCGCCGGATTTCAGCGTGAGAAACAGGCCGTGCCTGTTTTTCGCCGGGCAGATCACCGGCGTGGAGGGATATATGGAATCCGCCGCGTCCGGCATCGTCGCGGGCCTGAATGCCGCCCGCCGCGTCGAAGGCTTGCCGCCCGCCGTGCCGCCGGCGACGACCATGGTGGGCGCGCTGTGCCGGTACGCTTCGGCGGGAGGCGAGGGCCCGTTCCAGCCGATGGGCGCAAATTTCGGTCTTCTGCCGGCGCTGGAACCGCATATCCGCGGCAAGCGGGAGCGATACGCGGCCCTGTCGGCCCGGGCCCTTCAGGATCTGGAGAATTTTTTGCGATCCGTCGGGGAGACGGGCGGAACGTAAGGCTGCGAACGCGTCATCGCAGGGAAAATAAAAAAAGAGCCACACTGGGAGATGCTGGATATGAAAATCATTGTGGATGCGTTCGGCGGCGACCATGCCCCGCTCGAGATCCTGAAGGGCTGCGCGCTGGCGGTGCGGGGCCTCGACGTGGACATCCTCCTGACCGGCCGGGAAAAAGAGATCCGTCGTGTCGCGCAAGAGAACGCCGTCCCGCTCGAGAGGATGGAGATCGCCGACGCGCCGGTCGTCCTCACCATGGAGGACGGCGCGGGGGAGATCATGAAATCGAAGAGCGACAGCTCCATGGCCGAGGGCCTGCGCAGGCTCGCCGCGGGCGAAGGTGACGCGTTCGTTTCGGGGGGCAACAGCGGGGCGCTCGTCGTGGGGGCGACGCTGATCGTCAAGCGGATCCGCGGGATCAAACGCATCGCCTTCGCCCCCGTCATCCCGAAAAACAAGGGCTGCTTCATGCTGATCGACAGCGGGGCGAACGTAGACTGCAAACCGGAGATGCTGCTCCAGTTCGGCATCATGGGCTCCATCTATATGGAGAAGGTCATGGGGGTCGCAAAGCCGCGCGTCGCCCTCGCGAACATCGGGACCGAGGACCATAAGGGCGGCGAACTGCAGCACGGGGCGTTTCCGCTGCTCAAGGACGCCGCGATCAATTTCATCGGCAACATCGAGGCCCGCGACATTCCGGACGACGCGGCGGACGTGGTGGTCGCCGACGGCTTTACCGGCAACGTCATCCTGAAGACGTTCGAGGGCGTCGCGCTCGTTCTGATGGGCAAGGTCAAAGACATTTTCACGAAGAGGCCGCTGAACAAGCTCGCGGCCGCGATCGTTCTGAAAGACGTGAAAGAGCTGAAAAAGCAGTTCGATTACAACGAATACGGCGGAGCGCCCCTGATGGGCTGCCGGAAACCGGTCTTCAAAACGCACGGAAGCGCCACGGCAAAGACCGTCTACAATGCGATCCGGCTGACCAAAGCCTATGTGGAGGGCCGCGTGGCCGAGGAGATCGCGTCGTCGGTCGCAGCGTACAACTCCGCGGTCCGGGGCAAAGAGACGGTATGACAGAGGAACGGACGTCGATGGAAGAGCTGGAAGAGAAACTCCGGTATCGTTTTAAGAAGATTCAGTACCTGAAGACCGCGCTGACGCATTCCTCCTACGCCAACGAATGCCGTTCCCGCGGGGGCAGCAACGAGCGTCTGGAGTTTCTGGGGGACTCGATTCTGGGCTTTGTGGTGGCGGAGTACCTTTATACCCATTACCCGAACATCCCGGAGGGGGAGCTGACGAAAAAGCGTGCGGCGCTGGTGTGCGAAAAGGCGTGCTGCGGCTTTTCCCGGCAGATCGGCGTGGGGCAGTACCTGCTTTTGAGCCACGGGGAGCAGAACTCGGGCGGGCGGACCCGTTCCTCCATCCTGGCGGACACGTTCGAGTCCATCACGGCCGCCATTTTTCTCGACGGGGGCATGGAGGAGGCCCGCCGCTTCGTCCTGCGGTTCGTCCTTCCGCTGCTGCAGCAGTCGAAACCGAAGGTGTTCAAGGACTATAAGACGGCGTTGCAGGAGATCGTGCAGAAAAATCCGGAGGAGAGCCTCGAATATATTCTGACCGGCGAGACCGGGCCGGACCACGACAAGCATTTCCGCGTGGAGGTGCGCCTCGACAACAACGTCGTCGGCAGGGGCGGCGGGCGCAGCAAAAAAGAAGCGGAGCAGCAGGCCGCGCGCGAGGCGCTGGGACTGATGGGCTATTGAGACACGCGAACGTGGCGATCTTCGTGCCGAACTGCGGGTGCCGGCACCGGTGCAGCTTCTGCAACCAGTGCGCCATCACCGGAAAACAGTCCCTGCCGACGCCGCAGGATGTCCGCGCGGCGGCCGAGATCGCCCTCCGAAAACCGGGCCGCGACGCGGCGCGCTCCGAGATCGCGTTTTTCGGCGGGAGCTTCACGGCCATCGAGCCCTCCTATATGGCGTCCCTGCTGGAAGCGGCCACTCCGTATGTGCGCAGCGGCGCCTTTGCGGGCATCCGCATCTCCACCCGGCCGGACTGCGTCGGGGAAGAGGTGCTCGGCGTCCTGCGCCGCTATGGTGTGACGACCGTCGAACTCGGCGCACAGAGCATGGACGACCGCGTCCTCGCGCGCAACGGCCGCGGGCACACCGCGGCGCAGACGGCGCGCGCGGCGGAACTGATCCGGTCGCGCGGATTCGCCCTCGGCCTGCAGATGATGACGGGCCTCCCCGGCGACACCGACGGCGGCGCGCGCGAGACGGCGGAACGGCTCGCGGCGCTGCACCCTTCCTGCGTGCGGATCTACCCGGCGCTCGCCCTTGCCGGAACGCAGATGGGCGAATGGTACCGGAGAGGGGAATACCGGCCGCAGACGCTGGAAGAAGCGGTGGAGCTGTGCGCGGGGCTTTTGGATTTTTTTGAGGCGCAGGGGATCCCCGTGATCCGGCTCGGGCTGCACGCTTCGCCGGAGCTCGAGCGCGGCCTGCTCGCCGGGCCGTGGCATCCGGCTTTCCGCGAGCTCTGCGAAAGCAGGCGGATGCTGCGCGCGGTTCTGGAAGAACTGGCGCGAAAGCCGGGGCCGGCCGGGACCGTCCGCATCCGGGTGTCGCCGAACAGCCTGTCCGCCGCGACCGGCCAGAAGAAAGGAAATCTTCGGGAACTCGCCCGGATGGGCTATCAGGTGAAATTCGTGCCGGACGATTCCGTCCCGCGCGGAAGGGTCCGGGTGCAAACGTGAGGGGAGGATGCGCGAAGTGCTTCTGAAATCGCTGGAGCTGCAGGGCTTCAAGACTTTTCCGGACCGCACCAGACTCGTTTTTCACGAGGGGATCACCGCCGTGGTCGGCCCGAACGGGAGCGGCAAAAGCAATATCAGCGACGCCGTGCGCTGGGCGCTGGGCGAGCAGTCCGTCAAAACGCTTCGATGCACGAAGATGGAGGATGTCATCTTCGGGGGCACGCCCGCCCGCGGGCCGATGGGGTTTGCGGAGGTGACGCTCGACATCGACAATTCCGGCCGCGAGCTGCCTTACGACGACTCTTCGGTCTCGGTCACGCGCCGGTACTACCGCTCCGGCGAGAGCGAGTACCGCATCAACGGCAACGCCGTGAGGCTCAAAGACATCAACGAGCTTTTCATGGACACGGGCCTCGGCCGCGACGGGTATTCCGTCATCGGCCAGGGCAAGATCGACAGCATCGTCTCGGCGCGCAGCGAGGACCGGCGGGAAGTCTTTGAAGAGGCCGCCGGCATCTCCCGCTTCCGCTACCGCAAAGAGGAGACCGAACGCAAGCTGTCGCAGGCGGAGGAGAACCTGGTCCGCCTGCGCGACATCCTTTCGGAGCTCGAGAGCCGCGTGGGGCCGCTGCGGGAGCAGTCCGAAAAGGCGAAACGCTACCTTGCCCTCGCCGACGAGAAAAAAAACCTCGAGATCGGCCTCTGGCTGAACACGCTGAACCGCTCGAACGTCCTTCTGCGGGGGCAGGAAGATAAGATCCTGATCGAGCAGAACCACTACAACGCGGCGGAACAGTCCATCGCCGGGCTGGACGCGGAACTGGAAAAGACCTTACAGGATTCCAACGCGTGCGCGGCGAAAGCGGATGAAACCAACAAAAAGAGCGCCTCTCTGGAAAGCCAGGCCACCCAGAAGGACGGCGAAGCGTCGGTCCTGCAGAACGACATCCGGCACAATGAGGAGAACATCGCGCGCATCGAGAACGAGATCGCGCTCGCGGAGCAGTCCGGCGCCGACCTGGAAAAGGAGATCGCCGAAAAGAAGAGCCAAATCGCGGAAAAACAGAGCCGCCTGGCCGAACAGAACGGGGAACTGGACCGCTGTTCCGGCCGCATGGACGGTCTGCGCGGCGACATCAGCGATTCGGCGGGGAAGATGGAAGCTCTGACCCGCGCGGCCGCCGATCTGACTGCCCGGGCGACGCAGGCGAAAATGGAGGAGGCGACGGCGGGTTCCACCGTCTCGGAGATCGAGCTGCGTCTTTCCTCCCTTCAGGCCGGCCGCCGGGAGAAATCCGAGCGGGAGGACGCTCTCCGGAAACAGGCGCAGGAGGCTGCGGACAAGTTGCAGCAGGCCGACAAAACGCTGGGATCCCTGAAAAATTCCGTCGGCGGGTACGAGATGTTGCTCGAGACGCGCAGCCGCCGGAGGGATGCCGCCAAGCAGGAGAGCGACCGGCTCGGGCTCGACCTCTCGGAACAGCTGCGCCGCCAGAAGCTCCTCGAAGCCCTCGAGCGGAACCTGGAGGGCTTTTGGGGCAGCGTCAAGGCCGTCATGAAAGCGAAGGCGGCGGGGACGCTCGGCGGCATCTGCGGGCCGGTGTCCCGGCTGGTCCGGGTCCCGGAGCCCTATACCGTCGCGATGGAAACGGCGCTCGGCAACGCCATGCAGGACATCGTGACACAAGACGGGCAGGATGCAAAACGCGCCATCGCCTTTTTGAAGCGGAGCAACGCCGGGCGCGCGACTTTTTTGCCGCTGACTGTCGTCCGGGGCAGAAGGCTTCAGGAAAACGGCCTCTCCGGCTGCCGCGGCTTCGTCGGCGTCGCGTCGGAGCTCTGCTCGTTCGACGCGGCCTATCGCAGCGCCGTCGATTTTCTCCTGGGGCGCATCGTCGTTGCGGAGGACCTCGACAGCGCCGTGGCGATTGCGGGGAAATACGGGCACCGCTTCCGCGTCGTCACGCTGGACGGCCAGATCGTCAATGTCGGCGGTTCGCTGACGGGCGGCTCCCTCGCGCGGAATTCCGGTCTGCTCAGCCGCGCATCGGAGATCGGGAAGATCAGAAAGGCGGTAGAGGCGTTGCGCGTCCGGGCCGGGAAGGCCGCCGAAGCGTTCCGCGCGGCGGCCCGGGAGGCGTCCGCCGCGGAAGCGTCCCTCGCCGCCGCGAAAGCCGAGCTCGCAGACGCGCAGGGCGGCAGGGTCCGTCTGGAGGCGGAATCGCAGCGCCTCCAGACGGAGCTTCTGGCGGTGCGGAAGGACTCCGAATCCGTCGCGGGGGAAATGGCAGCTGCCGCCGCAAGGCTGGAGGAGCAGAAAAAAACGCGCGAAGAGGCCCGCGCGCGCGCGGAGGGACTGGAAGGGCAGGCGGAGCAGAAACGAAAGGAAGCCGCCGCGCTCGGCGAAAACAGGGACGAGCTCGACCGGCGCTTCCGCGAGATGTCGGAGAAAATACAGCGGATCGAACTCGACCGGCTGGCCGCCCGGAAAGACGTGCAGTCGCTCGAAGATTCCATCCGGGAGATCACGGAGCGTTCCGCCGGCCATCGGGATCGGATCGAAAAGCTGAAGGCGGAGGCCGGCGCGCTCCGGAGCTCCTCCGGCGAACTTTCCCAGAAGATCGCGCGGCTCCGGGAAGAGGCGGAGTCCCTGCGCGCCGCCGCCAAGGCGGCCCTTTCGGAGATCGAGGCGCTGAACGCGCGGAGGATGGAGCTTGAAAAGCACTCCCTCGAGCTGCGCGCCCAAGAACGCGAAAAATCGGAGGAGAAGGAGAAGGTCGGGCACGACCTCGCCCTCCTGCAGGAGCACAAGGCCGCGCTCCAGAAAGAGTACGACGGGATCGTGTCGCAGTTGTGGGAAGAATACCAGCTGACGCGGCGCGAAGCGGAAGAGCAGGTCGGAGGGAAGATCGGGGACCCCGCCAAGGCGAAGCGGCGGCTCTCTTCGCTCAAGAGCGAGATCCGCGGCCTGGGCTCGGTCAACGTCTCCGCCGTGGAGGAGTACCGGGAGGTTTCTCAGCGGTATGAATTCCTGAAGGCGCAGATCGCGGATTCCGAGCAGTCGCGCGGCGAGCTCGAAAAACTGATCGGCAGCCTGACCGGCCAGATGCAGACGCTGTTTTCCTCGAAGTTCGAGCAGATCGGCCGCAATTTTCAGGAGACGTTCCGCGACCTGTTCGGCGGCGGGACGGCGACGCTCTCCCTGACGGAGCCGCGCGACGTGCTAAACTCCGGCATCGAGATCTCCGTGCAGCCGCCGGGCAAGATCGTGGCGCACCTGGAATCGCTCTCCGGCGGGGAGAAGGTCCTCGTGGCCATCGCGCTCTATTTCGCCATCATGAAGGTGACCCCCCCGCCGTTCTGCCTGCTGGACGAGATCGAGGCCGCGTTGGACAACGTGAACGTGACGCGCTTCGCGGCCTATCTGCGCCGGATGAACCGGAACACCCAGATCATCCTCATCACGCATCGGCGGGGCTGCATGGAGGAGGCCGACGTTCTGTACGGCGTCACCATGCAGGAAAAGGGCGTTTCCAAGCTGTTGGAGATGCCGGTCGCGCAGATGGAGGAAAAACGAGGGGCGGAAGCCTGAGCGCCGTTTGGCAAGGAGAAAAGATGGGAATTTTTGCGAAGATCAGAGACGGGCTGAAAAAGACGAGGGAGGGCATGAGCGCCTCGGTCGCGTCCATGCTCCACTCCTTTACGAAGATCGACGAGAAACTTTTCGAGCAGTTGGAAGAGCTCCTCGTGATGGGGGACGTGGGCGTTCCCACGGCGGAGCTCATCTGCTCCGAACTCCGGAAGGAGGTCAAAGAGCAGGGCGTCACGGACCCGATGCTGATCGAAGGGATGCTCCGCCGGATCGTCGCGGACATGCTGCGGGGCGGCGAAGAGCTGAAAACCGGCACAAAGCCCTCCGTCATCCTGGTCATCGGCGTGAACGGGACCGGCAAGACGACGACGGCGGGCAAGCTGGCCGCCATGTTTGTGGCGCAGGGCAGGAAGGTCATCCTCGGGGCGGCCGACACGTTCCGCGCCGCCGCCGTGGAGCAGCTCTCCGTCTGGGCGCAGCGTTCCGGCGCGCAGCTTGTGAGCCACCCGCCGGGCAGCGACCCGGCGGCCGTGGTGTTCGACTCCATCGCGGCGGCGAAGGCCCGCGGCACCGACATCGTCATCTGCGACACCGCCGGCCGCCTACACAACAAAAAGAATCTGATGGAAGAGCTCTCGAAGATCGACCGGGTCGTTGAGCGCGAGGCGCCGGAAGCGGACAAAGAGGTGCTGCTCGTACTCGACGCGGCCACGGGCCAGAACGCCGTGAACCAGGCGCGCGAGTTCAGCGCCGCCGCCAACATCACGGGGATCGTCCTGACAAAGCTGGACGGCACCCCGAAGGGGGGCGTCATCCTCGCCATCCGGCAGGAGCTGCATCTTCCGGTCAAATTCATCGGCGTGGGGGAACAGGTGGACGACCTGCAGCCGTTCGACGCCGATCAGTTTGCCGAGGCGCTGTTCGCCCGGCAGGAATGAGGGGAAACGATGGAACTGGTGATCGGCACGCACAACGGGGGAAAGATCCGGGAGTTCGAGCGGATCCTGGAGCCGCTCGGGGTCCGCGTCGTCTCCGCCGACCTGCCCGAGGTGGAGGAGACGGGGACCACGTTTTCGCAGAACGCACTATTGAAGGCGGAATCCGCCTGCCGGGCGACGGGGCATCCCACCGTGGCGGACGACTCCGGCCTTGCGGTCGACGCGCTGGGCGGCGCGCCGGGCGTCTATTCCGCCCGCTACGCGGGGGAGGACACGCCCTATGAGAAAAAGATCGAAAAGCTGCTGGATTCCATCCGGGACGTTCCGAAAGAGAAACGCGGCGCAAAGTTCGTGTGCTCCATCTGCTGCGTCTTCCCGAACGGGGACCGCATCACGGCGGAGGCCGAATGCCGCGGCTCCATCGCGTTCGCCCCGTCGGGGAGCGGGGGCTTCGGCTACGACCCGGTTTTCCTCGTGGGCGACAGGACCTTCGCCGAGCTTTCGCCTGAGGAAAAAGACGGAATCAGCCACCGCGGACGGGCGCTGCGCCTGTTTGCGGAAAAACTCAGAGCATACCGGGAGAAAAAAAGATGCTCCCGACCGGGGGAAAAGGGGTGCGCGGGAGGGGAGGAACGCGAAGGAAATGAAAATTATTCTTCCCAAAGCGGGGAAAAAGTAATATGATGGAAGACAAAGAACGGGGACGGGTCAGAAGCCTCGCCGTTTTCGGCGGCACGTTCAATCCCATCCACAACGGCCACGTCCATCTGGCGCGGCGTTTTGCGGAAATCCTGAACGCCGAGAGAGTCCTGCTCATCCCCACGTTCAGGCCTCCGCACAAGCGGGCGGACGATCTGGCCGGCATTTCGGACCGGCTCGCCATGTGCCGCCTTGCGTCGAAGGGACTGCCGTTCGAGGTCAGCGATCTCGAAATCCGCCGCGGCGGCCGGAGCTACACCTCCGACACCCTGCGGGAGCTGCACGGCCTGTACCCGAACGCTTCGCTTTTCCTGCTGATGGGGGAGGACATGTTTCTCACCCTGGAACGCTGGCACGATCCGGCTGTGATCTATTCCCTTGCGACCGTCTGCGTCGCGCCGCGCAGCGGGAGAAACGCAGACCGTCTGTCTAATGGAAGCCGTCTGTCGGACGGAAGCCGTCTGCAAGGCGGCGGCCGCCTGCAAGAATATGCCGCCGCGCTGAGGCGAAAGGGCGTCCGGGTCCGGGTCGAGCCGATCTCCTATCTGCCCGTTTCCTCCACCGTGGTGCGGGAGGCGGTCAGGAACGGAAAATCCATTTCCGGGATGGTTCCGGAAGCAGTCGCCGACTATATCAGCGAACATCATCTTTATCGGGAGTGAATGACAATCATGTTGGAGCAATACAAACAGATCATCAGGTCGCTGCTGGACGAGAAACGCTGTTACCATTCCGAGTGCGTCGCAAAGGCCGCGCGGGAGCTGGCCGTCAAATACGGCGCGGACCCGGAGAAGGCGGAGACCGCAGGCATCCTGCACGACATCATGAAGGACATCCCGCCGGAAAAGCAGCTCGCCATGATGGCAAAGTACGGCATCACCCTGACGCCCGTCGAGCGGAACGCCCCGAAGCTGTGGCACGCGATGCTGGGCGCCGCATACCTGAAAAACGAGCTGAACATCGACGACAAGGAGATTCTGGACGCCGTGCGCTACCACACGACGGGCCGCGCGAACATGACCCTGATGGACAAGGTCCTGTTCATCGCGGATTTCATCTCCGCCGACCGGGACTACCCGGGCGTGGAAGACCTGCGCAAAGCCGCCGCCGTCAGCCTGGAAGAGGCGATGGTCGCCGGGTTTTCGTATACGATCGCAGACCTCGCGCAGGCGCGCAAACCAATCCATCCGGACACCATCAGCGCCTACAACGAAACGGCGCTGGGTCATGACACAAAATAAATTGCTGAAAAGGGGTTGTTAGACAGATGACATCGCTGGAACTCGGAGAGAAGGCCGTAAAAGTGCTGGATGAAAAAAAAGCCGAGGATCTGAAGATGATCCGGATCGAGGACATCTCGGTGCTGGCGGATTATTTCGTGATCGCCACGGGCACCAGCAGCACGCATGTCAAGGCTCTGGCGGACGAAGTCGAATTCCGCCTGAAAGAGCTGGGCGTGGAGCCGTCCCATGTGGAGGGGTACCGTTCCCATTCGTGGGTCCTGCTCGACTACACCGGCGTTGTGGTCCATGTCTTCACCCCGGAATCCCGCAGCTTTTACGACCTTGACCGGCTCTGGCGCGACGGGGAATCCGTCGATCTTTCCCATCTGCTTCAGTCCTAGCCGTCATCCTTTCAATTCCGAGAATACAGAAAATGCAGGGGCGAAAAGAATGAAATACGATCCGAAACCGATTGAACAGAAATGGCAGGCACAGTGGGAAAAATCCGGCGTTTTCCATGCGTCGAACGACTCCCGGAAGCCGAAGTACTACGCGCTGATCGAGTTCCCGTATCCCTCCGGTCAGGGCCTGCACGTGGGGCATCCGCGCTCTTACACGGCGATGGACATCATCGCGCGCAAACGCCGTATGCAGGGATACAACGTGCTTTACCCCATCGGCTGGGACGCGTTCGGCCTCCCGAGCGAGAACTACGCCATCAAGAACCACGTCCACCCCGCCGTCGTCACCAAGCAGAATATCGCGCGCTTCAAGAGCCAGCTGCAGTCGCTGGGCCTTTCGTTCGACTGGACGCGCGAGATCAACACGACGGACCCGGAGTATTACCGGTGGACGCAGTGGATTTTCCTTCAGCTTTTCAAGCGCGGCCTCGCCTATAAAAAAGAGATGGCGGTCAACTGGTGCACCTCGTGCAAGTGCGTGCTCGCCAACGAAGAGGTCGTGAACGGCGTGTGCGAACGCTGCGGCAGCGAAGTGGTCCAGAAGGTCAAATCCCAGTGGATGCTCAAGATCACGGCCTACGCTCAGCGCCTGATCGACGATCTCGATCTGGTGGATTACCCGGCGCGCGTCAAGACGCAGCAGAAAAACTGGATCGGCCGCTCGACCGGCGCGGAGGTGGATTTCGCCACCACGGCGGGGGATACCCTCACCGTCTACACCACCCGGCCGGACACGCTGTACGGCGTGACCTACATGGTCCTGTCCCCGGAACATCCCTATCTTGAAAAATGGTCCGGGCGGATCAGAAACCCGGACGCGGTGCGCGCCTATCAGGCGCAGGCGGCCAAGAAGTCGGATTTCGAGCGCACCGAGATCGCCAAGGACAAGACCGGCGTGCAGCTTGAGGGCGTCCGCGCGGTCAACCCCGTAAACGGCAAAGAGATCCCGATCTTTATCTCCGACTATGTGCTCATGTCCTACGGGACGGGCGCCATCATGGCCGTTCCGGGGCACGATACCCGCGACTGGGATTTCGCCAAGAAATTCAATCTGCCCATCGTCGAGGTGGTGGTGGGCGGCGACGTGCAGAAAGAGGCTTACACCGACTGCGGGACGGGCACCCTCGTCAATTCCGGCATCCTCGACGGTCTGACGGTGGAGGAAGCGAAGAAGAAGATCACGCAGTTCCTCACCGAAAAGGGGATCGGCCGAGCGAAGGTCAACTACAAACTGCGCGACTGGGTCTTTTCGCGGCAGCGTTACTGGGGCGAGCCGATCCCGATCGTCGTCTGTCCGAAGTGCGGCTATGTCGCCGTCCCGGAAAGCGAGCTGCCGCTGCGCCTGCCCGAGGTCAAGTCCTACGAGCCGACCGACACCGGCGAATCGCCCCTGGCCCATATGACCGAGTGGGTCAACACGACCTGCCCGCGCTGCGGCGGCCCCGCCAAGCGCGAGACGGACACCATGCCCCAGTGGGCGGGCTCCTCGTGGTATTTCCTGCGCTACACGGACCCGCACAACCGGGACGCCTTCGCCGGCAAAGAGGCCCTCAAATACTGGACCCCGGTGGACTGGTACAACGGCGGCATGGAACATACGACGCTGCATCTGCTCTACAGCCGGTTCTGGCATAAATTCCTGTACGATATCGGTGCGGTGC